>Ga0209430_1000663_pt1 | contig 32332 bp, 27 predicted proteins | sample BarGraIncub1133A_FD_184504 | JGI IMG/M metagenome (GOLD analysis project Ga0209430, IMG submission 184504) | Arctic peat soil microbial communities from Barrow, Alaska - Barrow Graham LP Incubations 11-33A (SPAdes) (version 2) | ecosystem: Environmental > Terrestrial > Soil > Wetlands > Peat... | reverse complement strand
CCATGGGTAGTGAAGATTTTTTGTGTTTCCCGTGGGCGGCCACAAGGGCGGCCCCTACATTTGGTTTGTCGGTTTTGTTACAATCATGACGCCCCTCCGGGGCTATAATACTTTCACCCCGTCGGGGTTCGTCTACAATCATCTGATTGCTATAATACTGCCATCCCTTCGGGATTTAGGAAAAAGGATCGTTTTTGTTGCATTCATGGTGTCAATTGAAGATCGGGGAAGGTTTTTCGGTTGAAATACTTGATTTCTCTTGCTTTTTGTTATTATACTTTTGATCTTTACAGCGTATCATTAATCATAGCAAGCTACTATATTATTTTGAAGATAATTGAGGGTTTAGGAACAGCAGTCTGCTAGGAATAATTTGGGGTATTAACGATAAACCTTTGAATATATTTACAAAATTGTGCGTAAATTAAAGGGTAATACTGCATGTGAAATTTCATAAATCAGGACAATGAACGATAAATATTTTGATCATACTTTTTTCGATAAAACTGACAGTGAATTACATGACATTATCTATTCAGGCCATTACGCTGACCATGAATTCATAGACGCTGCAATAGAAGAACAAAGATATCGCAGAGCTATTAAATCTCTCAACAGTTTCGCAGGTTTCCTGGATGCTGAAATCATGAAGCTGCTGAAACGTGAAGATATCTTTCCTTCTGATGTCAACAGGAAAATCAGAGATGAGGCTGTCAAACGCAAACTGGTTGCACCCAGGTTATATGTTGAGGATCTTCACAAACAAAAATCCGGAAAAGAAGAGATTAAAAGGGATACTGCACCACGATACAGAAGTCTAAACTACAATGAGATAAAAGACACTCCGAAAAAAGATTCGAAGAGAAAAGATGAGATAAAAGATACTCCCCCTCCTGCTTATATTCCCCCAATAGATCAATCCGGAAAGGGAAATCATTATCCGAATACACCCCCTCCCCGAAGATCTACAATCGGTTACAGAAGCAACTACTGGCCTTTAAAAATCGGTAAATACATTCTGATACTGGCATCGATAGCTTTGTTGTTTTTAATCATTGATATTCTACAGCCTGATCTGAAAACGCATATACTGAAAAACTCTGATACTGCTTTGTTTAATAACCTTGAAAAACCGATTGCTAAAATTGGAAATAAGTTGGGAATTAAAAAAGGCAATTTGACACAGGCCGATGCTTTAAGGTTGCTCAAAGAAAAGTATCAGTTCGATATTATGGCTTTTCCTCTTTTTGATGGCTCTTCAAATAAGGAAATCACTAAGGTTAGGTATGATAGACTTCAGAATGAAGGGCTGATTAATTATTCGAATTGTGGTCAGGGGGGAAACAGTGGTTACTGTGCAACTTTAACAGAGAAAGGTAAAACGTTTGCCGTATCAGAAATCTATAAAGATGAACTTGACAACATCAATTATATCAATGTCAGAAGTAACTTACTAGAAGTGGGTGAAATCAAAAGCATTAAGGAGACAACTGAATTTGAAGGCTACGAAGTTGCATTCACGATTAAGGTTGTCGCAACTCCTTTTGGAGCCATCTGGTCAAACTTCAGTGCCGGTACACTTAATAAAACCGAGATGTTCGAAAAGCATGGTGAAGCATGGAGAATAAGGACAATGTAAATTACTAATACCTCTAAAAAGATACAATTAACAGTTCCAGGTGGGACTATCAAAAGGCAACCTTTTGGGTCGCCTTTTGATTTGAAAATTCATTTGGATTGGAAATATTACATGCCAACACTCAATGAACTTATATATTGATAGATAGGGGGAATGAATCCGATGGCCAGGATACCTGTTACACAGATTACCAAGGCAACGGTCAAGAAAAAGTTTTTACCAATAACAGGCAATGTCTCTTCGGCTTCGTCGATAAACATGATCTTGATAACACGAAGGTAGTTATACAAAGAGAGCACAAGGTTCATAGCTGCAAAAGCAAGCAATACATACAAACCGTTACCCATACCCGAAGTCAGCAGAAAGAGTTTTCCAAAGAACCCGGCTGTTGGAGGAACGCCTCCAAGCGAAAACAAACTCATCGCCAGTATCAGTGCATAGAAAGGACTGGCTTTATAGAGACCCTTGTAAGATGATAATGTCTCTTTGCCTGTTGTATCTGCTATTGCTCCAATAACTCCGAATGCTGCAATATTACTCATCATATAGATCAACACGAAATAGATCGAGGCAGAGGTTCCGGTTACAGAAGCTCCCGCAATACCTACCAGCACAAAACCAACCTGTGAGATAGATGAAAATGCAAGCAATCGTTTAATATTTTGTTGACGCATGGCAAAGAGATTACCTATCGTCATACTCAGTATGGCCAGAATAGTGATTTCATATACCCAGGCCTCTTTTAATCCTGCAAAAAGAGTATAGAGTACACTCACGAAAACAAAGATCACAGAGCCTTTAGAAATAACAGAAAGGAAACTGGTTACCGCTACCGGTGAGCCTTCGTATACATCGGCTGTCCAGAGATGGAAAGGAACGATAGACATTTTGAAAGCAAATCCTGCCACGATAAAGGTAAAGGCAAACAGGGTCAGCATATCGGGATGCAGATGAGCAGCCACATATTCAAAGCCCAGGTTTCCAACAGCACCATATAACAGTGAGATGCCAAAAAGCATGATTCCTGTTGAAAAAGCTGAAGAGAGAATCAGTTTTAAACCAGCCTCTGCCGAGTTCTTCATGGACTTGTTGAAGTTGGCCAATGCAGCCAAAGGAATAGTCGACATTTCGAGACCAAGATATAGCGTCAGAATATGGCCACTTGAGATCATCGTATAAACACCTAATAAGCTACTGAGCAGCAGGATGTAGAACTCGATCCTGTTCTTGTTGTTCAGAAGCCAGGTATATGCTGTAAATGAGATCAGCATCACGCCAAGGTTCAGAATATTCTTTTCTAAAACAATCAACCCGGAAGTCTTAAAGAAGCCACTGAACAGTACCCCCTCTCCTATCGGAATAAATCCTGCCACAAAATTCAGTACCAGCAAAATATTTGCAACTGTCAGAAATACCTTTACTTTGTTATCGGCATCATTCAGTTTCATAATTAACAGAATGAAGATGATCAATGCAATGATCACCTCAAACCGTAACAACATAATAGATTCAAAACTCATATCTTAACCTTTAACTGGATTAAATGGCAGCTGCCACTGAATAAATTTTATTGAATATCGTAGTCGAATCGTTTTGAATCAATTGGATGATCCAAAACGGGAAAATACCGATGAAGACAATACCTGCAACCAAAAGAATGGAAGCTGCTCTTTCGCTCCAGCTGGCATCTTTAAACTTCAGATATTCCTTATTTTTAACAGAACCCCAGATTGCAAGTCCTACAGCACGCAGGATATACACTGCCGTCACAACTATCGAAGCAGCAGCAAGAATAGTTGCCACGCGATAGAAGATTCCGGTACGTTCCCATGAACCGACAAAGACTGTCATCTCTGCAACGAAACCACTGAAACCGGGTAATCCTAATGAAGTTAAACCGGCAATGATAAAGGCTGTCCCGATAAAGGGAATCTGTTTGAGCATCCCCCCCAGTTCGTTGGCCTGTCGTGTATGTGCACGATCATAGATCATTCCGATGGCAGCAAAGAAGAGGGCCGTCATGATACCGTGAGAAACCATCTGCAATACAGCACCTGTTATTGAAACCCTGGTTAACATCGCTATACCAAGGATTACAAATCCGCAGTGACTGATCGAAGAATATGCGTTCATGTATTTCAAGTCCTTCTGCATCATGGTCGTGAAGGCTCCATAGATAATGGCGATGGATGCAAGGATAATAAAGATCCAGGAAAGTTCCTGCGCTGCATCAGGCAGTAAATAAGTAGCTACCCGTAAACAGCCATAACCACCCAGCTTCATAGAGATTCCGGCAAGGAACATGGAAGCGGCTGTAGGGGCTGATGAGTGACCATCGGGCGCCCAGGTATGAAAAGGGAACATGGCAGTGAAGACGCCAAATCCTGTAAAGATCAATACATATAAAATTCGTTGTGCTTCGATTGGAAGATGCATTTTAGCAATCTGGTGCAGATCCCATGTCGGGACACCACCATTAGCGCCTGTAACAAAATACATGGCTACTATTCCAAGGAAGACCAGTGCCGAACCAAACATCAGCATCAGGGCCAGTTTCATAGCGCTGTACTCTTTCTTGCCACTACCCCACATTCCGATCAGCAGATATTTTGGTATCACTGCCAGTTCGAGGAAGAAAAACATCATGAACAGGTCGGTTGAGATAAAGAATCCAAAGGCGCCTACACTGAGCAGGAGGATCAGAAAGAAAAACTCCTTAACCTGTTTGTGGATATTCCACGAAACCAGGATCCCTGCCACAACAACCATTGCCGTCAGCAAAATCATTGTCAGCGAGATGCCATCGACACCTACACTATAATTGATGTGCAATGGCTTAAACCAAGCTGCCGTGGTTTGAAAAAGCATCTCGCCCGGTGTACCTATCTTGCGAAGGCTCATATAGAAAAGGGTCAGCCAAATTGAATAGCCCAACTGAGCAATACTTCCTATTAAGGCTATAATCTTGATTGTATACTCATTTTTGACAAGGAGTATTCCAACAGCCGTGACCAACGGGATTAAAAGTAATAATGATAAAAGATTCATTATTTGTATTTTATATAAATTTAATAACCAGGAGAGCTGCCAAAATCAGAACACCACCCAAAAAGAACATCGCATAAGTCTGCAATCTTCCCGATTGCATCTTCTTGATAGCACCCGAGAACATCACAGTTCCCGAAGCTGAACCATTGATCATTCCATTGACCACATTCTTGTCGAACCATGCCGAAGGACGACCGATAAGATTGAACAGGATTTTTTTAGTGACAAAAAGATAGATCTCGTCAATATAAAACTTGTGGTATGCCGACTGATATACAAAACTGACTGAGTTTGAGATGCGGGCAGGAAGATCATTTTTCTTACCATACAAAACATAAGCAATCAGAATCCCTATTAATCCAACCAGTACCGGTGTGATGGAAAACATCAGATGAAAAGGCAGTTCGATAGCTTTTCCCTCTGCACTTACGAATGAACCAAAAGGAATAAAACCTGCAAAGACTGCTCCTACTGCAAGAACGAGCAAAGCGATATTCATTGCCCATGTATGACTCTCGTGACCATGACCTTCATGTTTTACGGCTGGTTTACTCCAGAAGATTCTGAAATACAATCTGAACATATAGAAGGCGGTCAGTCCGCTGGTGAACACTCCAACATAGAAGATAGGCAGATTGGCATTGTAGGCAGCCGAAAGAATGGCTTCCTTACTGAAAAATCCTGCAAACGGAGGAACTCCTGCTATAGCCAGACAGGCCAGTAAAAATGTAATATGTGTGATGGGTAATGCTTTTCTGAGTCCCCCCATATCTTTCATCTCGTTGCTGTGAACGGCATGAATGACTGCACCGGCTCCAAGAAACAACAACGCCTTGAAGAATGCATGTGTGAAGAGATGAAACATGGAAGCGGTATATCCTTCATTGTTTCCTTCGCCCCAACCGGCAACACCGAGGGCAAATATCATATATGCAATCTGTGAAATGGTCGAGTAAGCAAGGACACGTTTTATATCTGTTTGTGTAGTGGCAATGACTGCTGCAAACAAAGCCGTAAAGGCTCCGATGTAAGCAATGATATGTAGCGCATCAGGAGCAGATATTGCAAAGATGGGAAATAACCTTGCAACAAGGAAAACGCCTGCTACAACCATCGTGGCTGCATGTATCAAAGCAGAAACAGGAGTTGGACCTTCCATTGCATCGGGTAACCAGATGTGGAGAGGGAACATGGCTGACTTTCCGGCACCACCTGCAAAGACCAACAGTAAAGCCCATGACAGTGTGGATAATCCCAGAAAAGATGATGCTGTAAATGAAGCAATATAAGGAGAACCTGTTGCTGTCAATCGTTCAATCAATACAAAGAAATCGAGTGTCTTGGCGCCATAACTCAACATCAGAATCCCGATCAGGAAACCAAGGTCGGCAAAGCGGGTAACGATAAAAGCTTTCTTGGCAGCAGCAATGGCTGAAGGTTTGGTGAAATAAAATCCGATGAGCAGGAAAGAAGAGATCCCCACCAACTCCCAGAACATATACATCTGAAAAATATTAACGGCAACCACCAAACCCAGCATAGAGAATGAAAACAGCGACAGATAAGCATAATACATTGTAAAACGCTCTTCACCCTTCATATAGTTGTTACTGTAAAGATGCACCATGAAAGAGACAAAACTGATCACAATCAGCATCATAACCGAAATGGGATCAAGAACAATACCCATATCGATAGAAAGATTCTCATTGAAACGTAACCAGGAGAACTGGGTCACGATGTGTTTTACATAGACGCCATCTACTTTGCCAAAGTCGAAGAAATAACCAAAGGCAACATACAACGACAGGAAGGCTACAAAGGCTAATACCATGGTACCAATGATACCTGATATTTCCGGTTTGATCCTTTTACCAAAAAGTGAAAGCAGTAAGAAGCTTAAAAGAGGTAAAAACAGGATAATTTCTGATGATAAATCGTAACTCATAAGCTTAGTATTTCATGGTATCAGTATCATCAATATCAATCGTATTGAAGCGGCGATACAGGTTGATGATAATAGCTATAGCCAATGAAACTTCAGCTGCAGCAATAGTGATTATAAACAATGTAAAGAAAACGCCCTCCAGTTGATGAGGATAGAGGTATTTATTGAAAGCGACAAAGTTGATATTGACGCTGTTCAGGATGAGTTCTATCGACATGAGGACTGTAATAAGATTACGGCGTGTGAAAAAGCCATAGATGCCCAAAAAGAAAAGGATAGAGCTCAGGATTAAGACGTGTGACAATGGGACTTGTTCCATAATTCTGTTTTGAGATTATTGTTTCTTGGATTTCATGGCGATTACAATACTTCCGATCAGTGCAGCAAGCAACAAAATACTCACTACCTCAAAAGGAAAGACATAACCATAATCGTTATAACTGAGCAATTGTAAACCGATGTTCCTTACTGAAGGATCAATAGGTGTGATTCCTGCTGGTGTATAGACATGCGTGAATACAACCCAAACAGAGAACAGGAGCCCCGAAAGCGATAATATTGCTGCTGTTAGGATTCGTTTAAATCTGTGTGAGTTGACCTTCTCTTTGCCCGAAGAGGTAAGGAAGATCGAGAAGATGATCAGTACGACGATACCACCCACGTAGACCACGATCTGAAGTGCAGCAACAAACTGCATCTCCATCAGAATATAGATCCCGGCTATGCCAATCAGTGTCAGCAATAGAAAAATAGCAGCCCTGAAGATTTTGGGCGTAAACACTGTCAACGCACCAAAGGTCACGATCAATGCAGACAGTATGTAAAAAATGATGGTTGATGCGCTCATACTTTTTTATCTGTTTTTGTTCTAAGTTTAGACCCCGGATGATTTAAGTGTTTAATCAGTTCCCTGCGATTGTAGACACTGTGTTCAAAGGTATTCTGCATCTTGATGGCGTTCTGAGGACAGATCTCGATGCACTGCGAACAGAAAGTACACATGCCCAAATTATATACCCAATCATCGAGTTTCTTTCTCGATTTACCATCAGCAGTCTCTTCAACAGCCTGAATGATCTTGATAGTGCCGTTCGGACAAGTTATCTCACACATCTTGCAAGCTGTACATCCATGCTCGTTGTTTTCATCGTGCATCAAAACTACTTCTCCACGGAAAGCCTCTGCAATCACCAAAGTCTCCCTGTTTTCAGGATATTGCTGTGTCAGAATGGTTTTAGGATGCGAGAGATAATAAAAAGTCAGTTGCATACCCGTCCATAGCGATTTGAACGCTAAGAATATGCTTCTTAAATATCTGTATAATGCTTTCATTTTCTTTTAGAATCTTAGATTAAAAATGCCAACCCATAATGGTGATAAATGCTGCAATCACAATATTGATGATGCTTAATGGCAGCAGGTATTTCCACTCGAGTTTCAACAACTGATCGATACGCATACGTGGAAATGTCCAACGGAACCACATGATCAGAAACAGGATAAAGAAGGTCTTTCCAAAGAACCAGATGACGGAAGGGATATAATCCATGATGTTGTTGAACATTTCGAATCCATATACATGGAAAGGCATCCAGCCACCGAGGAATACGGTTGCTCCGATCATTGATACGATGAACATATTGGTATATTCGGCCAGGAAGAACATTGCGAACTGCATGCCTGAATACTCTGTATGAAAACCTGCGGTCAGTTCCTGTTCGGCCTCGGCAAGATCAAAAGGTGCACGATTTAATTCTGCTGTACTTGCAATCACGAAGACCACGAATGCAAACATCGCAGGAAGGTGTCCCTTGAAGATCCACCAACCATCACTTTGCGAAAGAATGATATCGTGAATAGAAAGTGAGCCACACATGATGACGATGGCAATAATGGAGAGACCGGCCGACAGTTCATAACTGACGATCTGTGCTCCGCTTCGCATGGCACCTAACAAAGAATACTTGTTGTTGCTTGACCAACCGGCCATCAGAATTCCGATTACTCCGATTGAGGAGACCGCTGAAACATATAAAACACCAATATTCAGATCCCACATTTGTAATCCGGGAGCAAATGAAAAGGGTGCCAGCGCCAAAAAACTCACAACTAAAACGATAAAGGGAGCCAGTCCAAAAAGAAATTTATCTGCACCATTTGGTGTCAGACACTCTTTGAGCAACAGCTTCAATACATCAGCGAATGCCTGCATAGATCCCCAGAGACCAACCCGCATGGGACCTAAACGCAACTGCATGAAACCTGCAACCTTGCGTTCCATATAGATCATTGCAACAGCCATCAAAACGACCAGCATGATCATGGAGAGACCCACAATTAAAGCTTCACTCACAACAACCAATCCCGGACTCATTAAACCGGAAAGCGCCTGATGAATCCAAATCGTTATTTCCTTAAAACCAATCATTGAAATCATATATCATCATATTTTTCGATCTGACAATGTGATATTATATCACTATCTGTCAATATCAGGTATTATCAAATCAAGAGTTGCCATAATCGCTACCAGGTCACCAATTTTCGATCCCTTTGCAATATACTGTAATGCGCCAAGGTTAGAAAAATTCGGAGTCCGGTATTTGATCCGGTATGGAGATTTGTTGCCATCGCTTACAATATACACACCAAGTTCACCACGGGCCGTTTCAACACGCTGGTAGTATTCGCCTTCAGGAAGACGAATTACAGCTTTAGTCTTGACACGGCAATCACCTTCAGGAATATTATCAATCAGCTGATCAATGATATGCATCGATTGTTTCATCTCTTCGATCCGGACCAAATAGCGGGTAAAACTATCGCCTTTAGTCATTACGATCTCTTTGAAATCGAGCTTCTCATAACCATCATAAGGATGAAGTTTACGAACATCACAGCTGATACCTGATGCACGACCAACCGGCCCTGTAGCTCCCAGTGAGATGGCTAATTCTTTAGACAGGACTCCAACGTCCTGCGTTCTCTTTTGAAATATGATATTACCGGTCAGCAGTTTATCGTATTCATGAATGTTTTCTTTAAACTGTTTGATCAGTGTTTTGACTGTCTTTACAAATGTTGGATGCAGATCATTCATTACGCCACCCGGAGTGATGTAATTCATGGTCAACCGTGTGCCGCATGTCTCCTCGAAGATCTCAAGGATCTGTTCTCTTTCGCGGAATGCAAAGAAGAAGGGAGAAACAGCGCCCATGTCCAGTCCTGCAGAACCCCACCACAATTGATGAGAAGCAAGACGCTGCAATTCAATCATCAGTAAACGGATGACCTTAGCACGCTCAGGGATTTCAATTTGCAGTCCTTTTTCAATGATCAGCGAACATGCCTGATTATTCATGTGTGCCGACAGGTAATCCATACGGCTGGTCAGATAAATAAATTGCTTGTAACCAAGCGATTCTGACATTTTCTCTATACCACGATGGATATAGCCAAGATGAGGTTCGATATCAAGGATCTGTTCGCCATCGAGCTTTACCCGCAAGCGCAAAACACCATGAGTAGAAGGGTGTTGAGGTCCGACGTTAATTACAAATTCGCCGGGGGCATCCTCTACAGGGATGAGTTTATTTGGAACTTCCATTACGATTGCGGGGTTAAAATGAATTCATCTGAATAATCCTTGCGAAGGGGATAACCGGGCCAATCAGCACCAAGCATGATACGACGGAGGTTAGGATGGTTCAGGAACCTGATTCCGAACAGATCGAAGATTTCGTTTTCATAGAGTTCGGCAGCCTTCCAGAGCGAATAGACTGATTCTGTCACAGGGTTTTCACGATCTTCGAGCAAAACTTTTACTACCAGATCGTGCCTGTATTGAGTTGATGTAAGATGATAGACTACTTCAAAACGGGTAGTATAATCAACGGCTGTCTGACAGAAAAGGAAATCAAAATTAGTGGCAGGTTCTTCTTTGAGTTGTTTGGCTATTGCGAAAAAGTGTTCCTTTTCGACAATAAGCATAGGAAAATCAATACTGTTCTCAAATTTGCATGTTGGAAAAGTTAATTCCAAATATGCTTTAAGCTCTTCTTTGCTCATTACTTTTCCTCTTTTTTGGGACTGTCGACGACGTAGGCCCTTGACTTTTTAATTTTGGTTTGTAGTGCAATCATTCCCTCCAACAATGCTTCAGGACGTGGAGGACATCCCGGAATATAGACATCAACAGGAATGATCGTGTCGACACCTTTTACAACGGTATATGAATAGTAGTAAAATGGCCCGCCCGATACGGCACAGGCACCCATTGCAATAACATATTTCGGATTGGGCATCTGATCATACAATCGTTTCAATACCGGTGCCATCTTCTTGCAAATGGTTCCGGCAACAATGATCAGGTCAGCCTGGCGCGGAGTAGCACGAGCCACTTCAAAACCAAAACGGCTCCAGTCATACTTAGCAGATGCAGTAGACATCATTTCAATTGCACAACAGCTTGTACCAAAAGTCAGGGGCCACAACGAATTGCTCCTTGCCCAGTTGGCCAGCTTGTCAATGCTGGTTACCATGAAATTTGCCTTCCCGGTGTCGTCGCTATAAACTTCTCCGGGGAAATCTTTCATTTTATCTTCAGTTACACCCATGTAAGTGCTTTCTTTTTATATGCATAAAGCAGTCCCATAAACAGGAACAGCGTAAAAAATATGATCTCTACAAAGGCAACCATGCCGACTTCTTTCAGCACTACAGCCCAGGGATAGAGAAATACAATTTCGACATCGAAAATCAGAAAGATCAGCGAAAACAGGTAATATCCGACGTTGAACTGCACCCATGTGGCGCCTTCAGTCTTGATCCCGCATTCATAGGCCTCCCCTTTTGCGACATTATACGTTTTAGTTGAAAATATTTTGCCCAGTCCGATTGCCAATCCGGCAAAAAGGATCCCGCAAAACATCAACAATATCAGTGAACCACTTCCCATAATGATGGTTTTAAATAACCGCACAAAAGTACTAATTCATGTTATTAAATTCACATTTTGAAAAAAAACTTTTCATTCAGGTACTATTATACTGATTTGCTTGATAATGAGTGCAGATAAAAGGCAAAAAACAATAACAAATATGAATTATCGATACATGTTGAAATGTAATTATGTATTGATTTCAGGGCTTAATAACAATAATTACAGTGTGTCTTAAAAACGTAACTGAACATTGAAATTGATCAAACAAGTTTTTGCAGATCAATTAAAATGTTCAGTTATTAGATATATAAAAGTTACTTTATTTCTGAGGATTGTTCTTTGTATTAAGTTTGCTGTGCTTTTGTCCATAAAGGAAGTAGACCGCCATACCGATTGCCATCCAGACAATCAATCGTTCCCATGTACTTGCCGGAAGAGCAAACATCTGTGCAAAACAAATTACCATACCTGCAATAGGAACAAACGGAACCCATGGTGTTCTAAATGCTCGTGGGGTATCTGGCTGTATCTTGCGCAAAACAAGAATACTTCCACTGACAATAACAAACGCCAATAAAGTACCGATAGACACAAGCTGACTCAGAATATCAAGAGGAAGAAATCCTGCAAAGAAAGCAGCAATTACACCAACAATAATAGTAGTAACCCAGGGTGTGTGAAAACGGGGATGAATTTTCGTAAGTACTTTAGGTAATAAACCGTCAACAGCCATGGTGTAAAAAATACGGGGTTGTCCCAATAACATAACCAGAATAACCGAACTTAGTCCGGCAATAGCGCCAATCTTAACCAAAGGACGCAACCACATTAAAGACTCTCCACATTTATTGATAGCCAATGCGATAGGAGCCGAAACATTTAATTCCTTGTAAGAAACAATCCCGGTTAGTACCACCGAAACCATGACATATAATATCGTACAAATAAGCAGGGAGCCCAAAATACCAATTGGCATATTTTTCTTTGGATTGATAGTTTCCTGCGCCGCTGTAGACACCGCATCAAAACCGATATATGCAAAGAAGATAATCCCGGCGCCGCTAAGAACACCCGTCCAGCCAAAGTTTTCAAAACGACCTGTATTAGCTGGAATAAAAGGATGCCAATTGGCAGGATGAATAAATGAAGCGCCAAAACCTACAAATAAAAGCAATACTGCTATCTTGGTTATGACGATGATATTGTTGAACTTAACAGATTCCTTGATCCCGATCACCAGTAATGAAGAAATGATCACAATGACAAATACAGCCGGGAAATTAAAAATTCCACCTGTAGCCACCCACTGACTATCTATATGTGTTGCAACACCATTGACAGCTGCCCAATGCCCAGCCACATAATCGAAGGGGGCATGACACAATTTGGAAGGAATGACAATGCCAAAATCGGCAAGAAAACTCACCACATAACCCGACCAACCCACAGCCACAGTAGAAGCCGCGAACATATATTCAAGAATCAAATCCCATCCAATAATCCAGGCGATGAACTCACCCAAAGAGGCGTAAGAATAAGTATAGGCGCTACCTGCAATAGGTATCATGGCTGCAAACTCAGCATAACAAAGTCCTGCAAATACGCATCCAAATCCCGAAATAATAACTGAAAGAACCAGTGCCGGCCCTGCATTGTTTGCAGCCACAGTTCCGGTGATTACAAAGACCCCTGTACCAATGATTGCACCTATACCAAGTGCGATAAGATTTTTGGCAGTCAGGGTACGCCGCAGTCCGGTCTCACTACCGGCCTCCATCTGAAGCGTTTCCATTGATTTTCTTCTGAATAATTGATTCACATTAAATGGGATTAAATGAAAGATTTATTTAGTCCTGCCAAATTTAAGACATTTTCTAATAGGTACGGAGGTTTGCCTGTTCAGATTTAAAATTCCACATCAACAATTAAAAAAATGTAGGGAGGCCCCTTGTGCATTCATGTTGAAAATGTAGGGGCCGCCCTTGTGGCCGCCCACGGGTTATACAGATTTTTATTATTCCCATGGGCGGCCACAAGGGCGGCCCCTACATCACCTTCATTCGAATACCAGTTGGATTAAATAACCCCGATCACCTCACTCAATGAATCAACAATCACATCAGCCGGAGAGAGATCCTGATTACCCGAACTCAGATTCCGGAAACCAATACAAAACATCCCAGCAGCTTTTGCAGACTTTACCCCATTGGCAGAATCTTCAACTACGGCACATTCCTTCACATCCATTTTTAGTAATTCGGCAGTCTTCAGATAAATATCCGGATAGGGCTTATTCCTTGGAACCTGTTCCCCACTGACAATCAATGAAAAGAACTCCTCAAGACCGATAGCTTTCAAAACCAGATTAATATTATAAACCCCGGAAGAAGAAGCAACAGCCAGAATAAGTCCTTTTTCTTTGGCAAAAGTCACCAACTCTTTCAATCCATCTATAGGCAGGATCGGTTTAGAAGTCAGCGCTTTTAAATAACGTTTTGCTTTTTCCTCTTGCAATTCATCAGCACTGGCTTCTCTGTTAAAACCATAACGTTGTCTCATGATGTCCCACATCACTTTGCCCATACTGGCAAATGTAAAATGTTCTTCCAGGGAGACATTTACACCCAGTTCCTTTAAAATATCCTGTTCTATTTGTTTGTGAAGAGGCTCACTATCAATCAAAACCCCATCCATATCAAAAATCAAAGCTTTAAACATTGTACTATTTTAGTTAAGAAATGTTGAAAATATAGGGACCGCCCTTGTGGCCGCCCATGGAAAGCATTAAAAATCATAATTACACGTGGGCGGCCACAAGGGCGGCCCCTACATTTTCTCCAATTTGCTTAATTCGTAACTCCCAATTCCTTAAACTGTGCGGCGGCATTTAGGAAATGAGCCGTGATCCAGAACACAGTCCAGTTCTCCGAATAGCCACCTCTCAATTTCGTCACATCCGTTATGGCCCCTTGCTGAGCATAATTCGTCTGCTGAATCTGTTCGCCCTGCGACCCCATCGGATCGATCAACTGACCACAACTCCTGAACATCAATACCGCCAGTTTCTTCATATCCTCGTCTTTCAACAAAACCCCCATCCTGTAAATCGAAGGCGCCATCACAACGCCATATACATCCAGGTGCTGGTTCTGAACAGAAACCCCTGTCCAACCCCTTGTCTTGAAGTTATGATCAGCCAGACGACCTGCCGGCATCTCAATATCCCAATCCACAACATAACTCAACACCACATCACAAGCATGCTTTGCAGCATCCAGATATTTCTTCGAAGGAGTCAGATCATAAGCAGCTAGGAAACCCTGGAAAGCAGCCCAGGCCCCCTCTTTATCTTCGCAGGTAGCATCAAGCGTCCCGCCCCAGTACGGCTCTTCCATGGTCATATGCCTTGCCGCATAATAATCGGCAGCCTTCAAAGCAGCCTTTGAATAAAGCGGATTCTTGAAAAGCTTCGAAGCCAGTGCCAGTGGAGAAATATAAAAAGCCTCACTCGTCGAAACCGGCGCCCACTCCTTCCTCAAGATCCGATTGGCATGGGCATCACAAGCCTTCTTTAGAAACGCCTCCCACTTCACAGTACTCAGTTTTTTATTCAACCTGCCCGCATCAATAGCTTTCGCAAAATTGTTCATGGCCTGACCTTGCGACACATGATCAGGCGCACTCCACTTCTTTGTTTTCACATCAAATATCACCGGGAACCCATTATCAGAAACCGGCGAGGTGCTCAGATGATCCATTGACTTTTGAATCTTAACCAGCAAAGAAGGATCAGTGATCTTATCGGTCAAACGCTGCAGGGCATAACTCAGCGCATCTGCCTGTCCGCACCATCCCATCACGATCTTGCTATCCACATTTTCGGGATACATGTTGTAACCGGCATACCCATCCCCTTCCAGCCAACGCGACTCAGCATAAAGATATTTCGATTTGATTATGTCGTCGAAAGAAGGCATATCAGCCGAATAATAAGGCTTGAAGATGGCGAGCGATGAATGGACAGCCTGCTGAAAAGCAGTACCCTGACCCGTCGGATAGGCTTCAATATAAAATTCTTTTTCAATAATCGTTTCAGGTTGAATGACCAGATAAGTATCTGTATATTTCAACGGCCCGTTCTGAAGCCCCTTGACAACACTCTTCTGATCGTTATACGTTACCGGACCCGACAACAACTGAAACTCATCACAATTTTGTTTAGACTCCACACCCAACGACCACCAAAGATCAGCTCTTTGTGCACCTGTAGGCTTTGATGGAATAGAATGAAGGACAGTCCCGAAATATTGTTTCTCACTCGAACCTTCAATACAAACAAACGGCATCGGAAAACGATTTTCTTCAAACAAGGCTTGCTCACCCATATTTCCATGGTAAACCGGCACCTTGCCCTTGCTGTTTTTCTCTCCGGAAGGGTTTCCGTAATACAAAATCCCCGGCATGAAAAACTGACTATTTTTAAAAGGAACCTGCCATCTGACAGAGAGTACAACCTGTTTCAGGGGTGCTTTCCCTTTATATTCAAAACGACGGATACAATGGACCCTCCCCTCTTCCTGCCTGTACGAATCGCGCAATAGCCATTCCCCTTGTGGCATGGTCATCTTCCCTTCCAGAATCTTCCACGAACCACTTTCACGATAAGATGTTGGATTTGCATGGCTCCATATCATATACCAGTCATTCTTCCAGCCTGTTGCAATCGACCACAGCCCTTCTGAAGGAGCCTGTATCAACTCAATATCATTGACTTTATAGGAAACCGAATAGCCATATTGCGACTTTTCAATGCTAAGTTTCTGTGCATTGGCATGTTGTAAACAACTAATTATCAACGATAATACAATGCATGAAATACTGAAATTCTTTAGAAAAAGAGGAAGTTTACTTTGCTGACCTATCATTTCTTAGATGACTTTTTAGGGTATAACAATAAGCTTGTTGATCAGGCCATTCAAAGTGATTCCTGAACAAAAAAATTATGAGTCCATATATTTTTCAATATACAGACTCATAAATTGACTGTGCAAAGTTACAAGGATATTTATTTACTTTGAAGAACCGTTAAAATTTAAACAAATTCCAAGAAATGAACGTATGTGATGTAGGGAAGCCCCTTGTGTGTCTCCAATGTTGTATAATAAAGAATCTTAATTTCCGTTCAGGAGACCCACAAGATAATGCCATTTGGCAACAAAGTCGCCAATCTGTCATTATCATCATTTGTGCCATATGTCACTGTTCCAGACAATTGATAAAAATTATAAAGTAAAAAATTTATCATTTTTATCAATTTTGCCATATGGCACAAATATAGGGGCCTCCCTACATTTTCCACATTACCATATTAAAGTTCAGTCGGGCAATTCATCATCAAAGATACTGCTGAAGAAGCCCCAAACGCCGACTTAAGGTCAACATTTTCCCCGGTCCGTGTCCCCCAGAATGTCTGCATGATGTTTTCCGAATTCCGGTTATTGTATGCCACTTTCGCATTCAGCTGTAACCATGGAAAAATCTCTTTCCCACCACATTCCAAAACATATTTCCTGGCATAACGCATAAAAATCCCCTTGAACCCCTGCAAATCATTTCCATTCTCATTATTAATCACTTTTGAAGAATACATCGTATTTTGCGTATATTCCGCAATTTTCTTCGCATCCTGCAAATACACAGGATTTTTATAATGCTTATAAAGCATCACAGCCGCCCCCAGATAAGTCCCCTGGTTATACGTTGAACTCCAGTTGTGAACCTTCCCATCCCATGCATCATTCACCTTTCCGCTGCTTTCAACGAACAGATATTTCTTCGACCAGTTGTACAGATAAGTTGCCTTCGAATAATAAGAAGTGTCGCCGGTAGCCTGGGCCAGATAGCAACAAGCCACCATAGCCGGCCCGTTGATACACGCATTTTTAGTCTTCGTGCCCTGTTTCCAGATCAGCCCACCCTCATAAAGATCAGTATTTGCACGGGCATACATTTTTCCAAACTGCTCAACCGCTTTCGAAAGATAAGCCTTGTTACCCATCGAAATCGAAGCCCGCGTACATGCAATCACAATCCACGTAATGTCATCGTTGTAGTCGTTATTCATCCAATCCGTTCCATGATTGATCAGAAAGTTTTGATACATCTGATCAAACATCGATTTATATTTCACGTTATGCGTGATCTCGTAAGCATCAACCACAATCTCCATCATCTCTGCCACATCCCAGAAACTCTTTTTGTTGACCACATCAAATTTAGTTGCCCAGGCCGAGAAAACCTGATCAGCAATAGCAGCAGTTGGAGCAGCTTTTTGTGTTTTCTCCAATTGAAAAATCCATTTTTGACTGTCAATACCCGAAGATTTGGACAAATTAACCTTAAACCCATCAGCCAACCCACTTGCAGTTATATTAAAAGAACCGGTTTCGCTGGCCGTTGATGTCAAATAACAAGAACCATCACCATCATCCACTACCTTCCATCTCGTCGTATTGTCCGAAGTTTCGGTGTATTGATCAACATTTACCGAGTCGACAGGTGTTGCGGCAACATGCAAAAGCTTGCCACTTCCAACATTTGTCAATGTATAAAGGATAGTGCCAACCTTTTTCACAACCCATCTCTCCGCATCCGATTTGGTATCCGTCCAGCAATCCACCTTCGCACCATTGTCCTGTGATGCATTCGTCACATCCAGCAACCTGTTGTTTGATTTTGATTTCAGCGTATAAATCGCACCGGATTTAATGTTTGCCTTTTGTGCAAATCCAAAAACTGTAGAGCCAAGTAAGAAAATCAGTACAAAAATAAAAGTGCGTAAATCGAGTGTTCTCATGTTGAGTTGAAATTTTTAATAAAGTGTTGCAATATTAAAGAATATATTTTACAATAAATCGGGGTAGGGTAAAAATGAATTATGAAAAACTGTATTCACATTAAAAAAAGCTAAAAATGATTTTATATTAGTAAAATTTCAGCTCAAAATGAAAAAGGGTAGGGAAAACATAAATTTGTGTTTATTTATTTCTGATTCACATCTATCTAAATATCAATCATATAAAATCTTATGGGTAGGGAAAGGTAGGGAAGGTAGGGTAGTTTCTACTACCCATATAGTATATAATATTTATATTAATAAATATTATTATATAATATATACGGATAGTAGAAACTACCCTACCTTCCCTACCCTTCCCTACCCTTTTCAAATTTCGAATCGGGTTGTCTTCATCAAAACACTTCTTTTATAATTCATCTTAAGACCCAATAATCTTCCGGTTAACCAGATATTCTGCCAACTATCCGTTGATTTTTTTCATAAACCAAATGTTCCGATCAACATTAGTTCATAGAATTTTATTTATCACCAAACCGGAAATCTTTAATAAAACAAATATCAAGATGTCAAAGAACTAAATTCCCCTTACAATCATTGGGCAAAATGAAAAGCTGTATTCAATAAAATATTCAATTTGAAACAAACACAATCCCTCAAACTCGTTTAAAGCGCGTTTTTTTCTGCGATTTTCTGAATAAAGCGATGAAATGGTTTTCTAAAAATCGAAATACATATTGATCGGAATATGTATTCGTTAAAAGCTTTTTAGAAAACCTTCCTTGGAGTTTTCTAATTCAAAGACTGATCCGGTTAACCGGGTATTTTCAACCGGCTAAATCCTTGATTTTCTGTTTTTGAAGTGTTGAAACAGTTATTTAAACAACAATACAAAGATACGACTTAATATAGCAATTATTACATCTTATTCAAAATATTTATCCTGATTAATGTTTTATAACTCTATTTATATTATTATGCGCACGAATCAATTTATTAAAAATTTAAAAACCTATAATAACATTTTATATCGCTGTATAACAATATATTTATTTAATAATACAACCACTGAATCGTGAATCTTCTAAATGAAAAAACAATAACAAGATAAGAGAATAATAATAATAATTAAACCCTCTTCCATACAAAATGACCTGTTCAACACTATCATTTTCCTGTTCATTTTCGCATCATAATATCATCTTACAATTACCATAAAACTATGATACATCTACGGTCTCTCCCTGGGCTTATTGGTCGCTGAAGGTACTCTACTCCTACCCACCTTGTATCACTGTGACCGAAGTGTCTCTCAAAAACAATACCTGTACCTACCCTTCAAACCTCAATCCGATCCTTGATATAGGACAAGTGTATGCTAATTTTAAAAGAGAGTGGATAAATGAGTAACCATTTATAATAAATGATTCCTCATTTTCACATGCTAATTACTTGGAATAATGAATTTTTCCTCTAATCTTTACATTAAAATTAAAACATCAATAAAATGATACATCATCATTTTCGTAATAGATAAAAAGTGCTTGCACTATATACTTTAAAACCTAAAATTGCCAAATGAAAAAACTATTCACCGTTCTCTGCTTATTGCTATCAACAACTCTCTTCCTATTTGGACAGCCAATGCCTAAAACAGAACCTTTGATAATCAAAGGACAAATTTTGGAATCTCCGGAAATGAATTTGGTGATTCAATATAATAATTTAAATATCGATGGTCTAAGTGATACGCTGAGGCTTGATCAGTCGGGTAATTTTTATTTAAAGACGTTTAAAGTTAAAACACCACAGATAATTAAACTTGTTGGAATCAAGAATCAAATCAGTGGAATTTATATTGCTCCTGGATATAACCTGACGTTGACAGCAAATTGGAAAGATTATTCTTCATTAGATAAAACAAAAAAAATAACCGGCATTGGTGCTGAAAGTAACAGATATAGATTTGTCCTGGATTCAATATGGGCTGCAAAACCGGATACCACAATTACATCTCATTTAAATGAGGATGATTTTTTAAAACGCATCAAAAAAAGTCAAAATTTTTCAGATTCCTTGACTCATGCTATTTTTGATCGGAAACCAATTCAGGATAAATATCTTAAGTACATGGGTTCTTTAACCCGGCTCAATAGGAAATTTTCTTTGCTAGACCTGATAATCCAGTTCACAGAGTATCATAAATACAATCATGAAAAATCAGTTGATTTTGTACGGAACAATTTTGATAATGATATTTTAAACAATATCTATCGTGAGGATTATTTTAAATCAGATGATTACAAATATTTTATGAGTACTGCTTATCCATTTTATCTGGTACGTCTTGATCTGAAAACAGATTCAACGATACAATATGATTTGGGAAAACAATTAGAAAAGATAAACAAGGTTTACGCAGGAAAAATAAAGGATTATGCTTTAAATTTTCTGATGGGTGAGGAGATTCCATACTGTAGTTCGCTTGAAAAACTGAATGGTTTAAAAGAACAATTCAAACCTTACATTTCAGATATTACAAACCAGCAGTATAAAAGGGATCTAAACACCAAATTTTCTGAAAGATTTGAAGAATTTGTGAGGATGCAGGTAGGCAATCCGGCACCTAAATTTGTATTGGAGAGCAATATAGGGAAAACATTTAGTATTGAAGACTTCAAGGGAAAAGTTGTTTATCTGGATTTATGGGCCAGTTGGTGTGTTCCCTGCAGAAAGCAAACACCCTTCTTTAAAATTTTATATGATAAATTCAAAACGAATAATCAGGGTGCGTTTATCAGCATAGCCGTTTTAGATGTCCTTAAAAACTGGAAAAAAGCACTGGAAGTAGACAAGCCCGATTGGATTCAACTCATTGACAAAGATGAAATTGTGAGTAATTCTTATGGCGCTGATCATATCCCTAAATTTATTCTGATTGATAAAAAAGGAAATATTGTAAACAGCAATGCCCCCTGGCCAAGTAGCGGAAGGGAAATTGAGGAGCTTATTAATCAAGAAATTGCAAAATAAAATAATGCTCGCTAAAACCGTTAAATCTTAAATTCTTTACCATTATGCACTATATTGGATTTGTATTTTCATTAGCATTGTTAATCATTTGGGGAATATTTGATTATTATACTAAAGTAAATGATGATGTTCCCAGATGGATCAGAAGGGTTTTATGGGGGCCGAGTTTTGGTTATTGTTTTATGATGATACAAATTTTACCCTTATTATCATACAGCTCCGGGGGCATCAAAATGGTGGCTTTATATTATTGCGTTTTACTTTTATTAATTTCATTACCAAGCTTTTATTGCGGACATTGGGCAATAGAATCCTATAACCGGCAAGCAAAACGAAAAGCCATCATTATTTCCGTTATTAATTGGGTTATTGGCATTGGTGTCTTTATTTTTATTTTTCATTTTATAAACATAAGTCACAACGCAGGCTTGTAAACTGAAAAACATGAAAATTTAAATTGGTTCCTGACACCATAAAATCCCGGGACTGGAGGAAAATGATTGCTGTTCCTAATTATCACTCAGAAATCAATAAATTTGTTTCATGAAAACACTTTTTGATACTACGCTATTATCGGGCATCCGGGTAAAAAACCGCTTTGTACGCTCTGCAACATGGGAAAAACTGGCTGATGACAAAGGCCATATAACAGATAAACAATCTGCTATTTACGAAGAACTTGCAATCAATAAAGTCGGTCTGATCATCACCGGAAATGCAAATATCATCGCTTCTGACATTGCATCTCCAAAAATGATGGGGATATATGATGACAGTTTTATCGAAGAGTATCGCAAGTTAACAGATATAATTCACAGTCACGGTTCTGCAATCATCATGCAGCTGGTTCACGGGGGTTCAAATACAGGCTACAACGTTGCAAATCGCACGCTACTGGCTCCATCTGCTGTTGAAAACAGGTCCGAGAAAACGATGCCGAAAGAGATGAGCAAGGCGGAGATTCAGGAGGTCGTCCAGGCTTTTGTAGCAGCAGCACATCGGGCAGAGGTCGCCGGTTTTGATGGGATCCAGTTGCATATTGCACATGGGTACTTGCTCAGCCAGTTTCTAAACCCATACTATAACAGGCGAACTGATGAATATGGTGGGTCTGTTGAGAACCGGTCACAGATTATTATTGAAACTTTAAAGGCAATCAGGAAGGTTGTCGGTAAGGATTTTGCATTAATGGCTAAAATAAACTGCGAAGACTTCATGGATGATGGCTTAACGGCTGAGGATAGCCTGGCGGTCTGTAAACTCATGGCTGAAAATGGTTTGAACGCTGTCGAGGTCAGCGGAGGAAGTGGTTCTTCGCGCATAAATGAGGGTGCTGCACGAAAAGGGATCATTCGTAAAGAAAAAGAGTCTTATTTTAAAGACTATGCTGCAAAAATAGCTGAGCAGGTTGATATTCCTGTAATTCTTGTCGGTGGTAATCGAAGTCCGGAAAACATGACTGAGATTTTGAACAATACAAAAATTGGTTATTTCTCTTTGGCGCGTCCTTTGCTTCGCGAACCCAATCTGATCGCAAGATGGGAAAGTGGGGACACGGAAAAAGCTAAATGTATTTCGTGCAACCGGTGTTTCACAGCTGAAGATTATCAGCATTGTATGTTAAGGGACTAAGAAACTGATTAAAATTTCTCTAAATGGAGTTTAAGAACCATCGGAAGCGGGTTTTCTGTTGTAGAGACGCAAAATATTGCGTCTCTACGTGATGTAAATAGGCAGCACTAGAAGGTTTTTGTATGTCCAACGGATTAACAGAAACTAAATTCAAACAGTTTCTAATAAATTGCGATGTAATCTTTACATGTCATTTAATTGCTTGCTTTTACAAAACTTATTCATAACATTTGTTGGATAATTAGTGATTATTTAAATTTTCAGCATCTATGGCTACTATTAAAATTAAAAGGGCAACGAATTTCTTCAACCGGACAAGAAATTACCAAATCTATATCGACGGACAACTTGCAAAGACTTCTTATCTTAATGGCATTGAATCAATTGAAGTTGATGCAAGTTTCCACAATTTGAGTGCTAAAAGTTATTGGGTCAGTAGCAAGGAGTTGTCTATTGAAATCAAAGAAAACGAAACCAAAACATTTGAAGTTAGCATCTTTAAGTCAAGGAAGATTTTTTACTTGATAATTGTTTTCTTGTTTCTGCTGCCTTTCGTTCAGTCAGGCGCATTTATGAAATATGCCGGATTTATACCGATACCAGCTTTCTTTATATTGATATACTATTTGACTTTTGGGAGAAAAGAATATTTTATTTTAAAGGAAGTGCATTGACAATAGATACATTTTTAAAATCTTAATAATTGATGGTGACTGAACCCTATTTTCATTACAACGAATAACATAACTAACAAAATGAAATCTTTAAGTCTTCTTATCATACTATTTCTATTCACCCAGCCACTGTTTGCTCAGAAACCAGTCAAAATTCAAAAACCTGCCATAGTTCAAAAAGCACCTGTGAATATATTTGAGTCTATTGACAGGAAGGCACTTCAACTTCCAGAATCTTTGACAACATCGACTGACGGCATTGCCGGTTATATTTCGACTAACTTCAACAAGGACAAGGACAAAACAAGAGCAATATTCGTTTGGGTCGCTACAAACATTCAATATGATGTTGATAATATGTTTGCGATGAACTTCTATGAAAAGAAGGAAGATAAAATATCAAAAGCACTAAAAACGAGAAAAGGTATTTGTGAAAACTATGCGGCTCTATTCAACGACATCTGTTTCAAATCAGGGATCAAGAGCTTTATAATTGAAGGCTATACAAAACAAAACGGGTTTACGGATTATATCCCTCATGCATGGTGTGCTGCTCTGGTCGATTCTTCATGGTATTTGTTTGACCCGACCTGGGGTTCAGGTTACATCAATGGTGGTAAGTTTTTCAGAAAAATCAATAACGACTTTTATATGGCTAGTCCGGCTGTACTGATCAAATCGCACATCCCTTTTGACTATTTGTGGCAATTTCTAAACTACCCGATCACCAATCAGGAATTTTATGAAGGCAGGGCCCAGGAAAACAGATCCAAACCCTATTTCAATTATGTCGATTCTATAAAAGTTTATGAAAACAAGAATAATATCGACCAAAAGATTTCAGCGGCATACAGAATTGAGAAAAATGGTGTAAAGAACTCAATGATTTTCGACAGGCTGCAACACATCAAATTAGAAATCGAAAACGACAGGCAAACGAAGATAATGAACCTGTACAATTCTGCAGTTGCTGATTACAATGAGGGTATCAATGATTTCAATGAATTCATCAATTTCAGAAACAGGCAATTTACTCCTCAGAAAGCTGATCCTGAAATTCTGAACATGCTCGATACTCCCGATAATAATTTCAGATCAGCGAAAGGAAAATTGTCTCAGATTAAAAATCCTGACCAGAATCTGGCAAACATGATATTGCAACTCACCAGAACGATTAACGACGCTACAGCACATTTGACTGAGCAGCAAGACTGGCTGAAATTATATATCAGCAAAGGAAAGGCAGCCAGAAAATCAATGTTTTATGAAAGAAGTGTTTCTATATTTGGAATTCCGTTAAAATAATTGTCGGTGATTACAAGTAGTTGCTAGCATCATTCAATTTAGGCATAATGGGGTCAGTCCAGTATACCTTTAGTTAATCTAAATTTGTTAAAAAATAAACAAAAATTAATGGGGACTGACCCCTTTTATCCTTTTATCCCAGTACATAAATAATATTTCTTCTCTTCATCGGTTTTGCATTAATTCAACAAAGATAGAAAAGGACAGGTCGCGACCTGTCCCTACTTCATGATGGATTAAAAAGACTCTACATTAAAAATTATTTTAGTGTTGCGGTAAGTGTAATATCAATGGCGTCTAAAGCTTTGGATACAGGACAATTCTTCTTGGCATCGTTAGCAAGCTCAATGAATTTTTCTGAAGTGATACCGGGTACATCACCAACCAAATCGAGATGTGATGATGTGATTACAAAACCGGCGCCCTGGTTTTCGACTGTTACCGTTGCTTCTGCCTTTAATTCAGCCGGTGGAAATCCTGCTGCAGTCAATCCGAAACTTAGTGCCATTGCATAACATCCTGCATGGGCAGCTGCAATGAGTTCTTCAGGGTTTGTACCTGCTTTTCCGTCTTCACTTACAAATCGGGCGGCAAATGAATAAGGAGTGTCCTTTAATGCTCCGCTGGTTGAAGTTAAAATGCCTTTACCTTCTGCTCCTGTTCCGTTCCAAACTGCTGTTGATTTACGCTTCATGTGTTTTGATTTTTAGTTTTATATTAATTGGTTCTAAGTTTTTTACTTTACAAATTCAAAACAGTAATGGAGGGGTTATGTTCAATTATATGCAGAAAATAATGTAACAATGGATTAAATCACTGGTTTTATTCAGGAAACACTTTTACTTTTATTGTTTCAAAAATTCTCTTGATCATTATTACATAAAAACACAATCATGACCGGATTTAAATGTATTGTTCTCTTAATTCTTTTGGCTTCAGCTGTCCCGGCTAATAGCCAGAATAATATTGATGCTGTCAATTTTCAGAACTTTAAAGAACCGCCGGCAGCTTACAGAGGGGTGCGCTGGCTGGGTTTTGGACTGAGCAATCTTACTGATTCGAGTGTCATCAGGTCGATTAGAAACAGCGTGAACCTTGACTCGTGGGGATCGTATTTACTGGGTCCGGGAGGAGGACCAACCACCGGTTTGTCGGATGCTTATCTGAAGGCTTCTCACAGGGCTCCAAGCGACAAGGGTGTGGTGTATCTGAGCGAAGAGTATTTCAGGCTTTACAAGCTTGCCATCGCTGAAGGGATGAAACACAACTTTCCGATGAGCACGCTTTATGATGAATGGAACTATCCCAGCGGTATTGTTGGAGGTCAGTTTTATTCAAAGTATCCTGAACTTTCGGCCAAGAGTCTGGAGATGGTTGAAAAGAACGTGACTGGTCCGGCACAGACTACTTTGGAAATTCCGGAGGGGATTTATATCGGCGCCGTGACGATGAACATGGACAACTTCAAACGCATTGATATCAGCAAACAGCTCACAGGGAAAAACACAATAAAATGTACCGTTCCAAAAGGATCATGGAAGGTGATGGGCTTTTACCTGAACACTGCTTTCCGTCCACAGTCACAAAAGGGTGGATATGTAGATTACCTGGACAAAGAGGCAGTGGCAAAGTATATCGAGATGAATTTTGAGCCTTATTATGCGCATTTGAAGGAGTATTTCGGCACTGTCATCAAGCGGACGATATATGATGAGCCGGCCATGCACCTGATGGATGGAAGGATGTGGACGCCTCATTTCAACAGTGAGTTCGAAAAGAAATATCACTACTCCCCCATGATCTACTATCCGGCATTGTGGTACAATATCGGAGAGGAAACTGCTGCTGCCCGAAATGCCTTGTTTGGCTTTCATGCAGAGTTGTTTTCCGAAAACTATATTGGGCAAATGGCTGAGTGGTGTGCAAAGCATGGCATCAACCTGGGAGGTCATTTGGACCAGGAGGAGGCTCGTAACCCGGTTGCAATCAATGGCGACCTGATGAAGGCTTTCAAGCATCAGCAGGTCCCTGGTCACGACGATATCTATTATCCCGGCAGGTCGAATGTCTCTTATAAAATCATCGCTTCGGCATGTTACAATTATGACCGACCGGAGTTTATCACTGAGACCTATGCTGCCTACCGTGCCATGAGTACGACTATTGCGATGCGCACTGCATTGGATCAGTTCACGATGGGGGTCAATGTGCAGCTTGGGAGCAGGCCTGCGGATATAGGCCCTGTTATGGATCGGTTCGTTGGGAGGGCCAGTTATCTGTTGAGGGGTGGAAGACATGTTGCCGATATCGCCGTGGTCTATCCTATTGCAGCGCTACAGTCGGCATATAGTTTTACCGGACCAAAGGTCAGCATAAGGAAAGGGAGCTCTGCCGAGATGTATTATGCACTCGAAGGGGGGATTGTCCCGCCAGAAACGGACTACATGAATATCGGGGAGACGCTGTTCAGATCGTTGCGTGTTGATTATACCTGGTTACATCCGGATATACTGGTTGAGAAATGCACGGTAGTGAATAAACAACTGGTATTGAATAACGCTGTAAACCATGAAGACTACAGTGTTCTGATTCTTCCGGGGGGAGATACATTTTCGGCTGAGGCTGCTAAGAAGGTGTTGGAGTTTTATCGTGGCGGGGGAACTGTCATCGCCACCAGTAAACTGCCTGTGAAGTCTGCCGAGTTCAACCGGGACAAAGAGGTCCGGGATATGGTTGCCGAGGTGTTTGGCATCTCTGATAACAATCCGATGACTGCTGAGATCGCTATATTGGTTGATAATTTCACTAGCTATTTTATGAATCCCAATAAGACCGGTGGAAGAGGGTATTTCCTTCCAAACCCGGAACTGAAGGTATTGGAAACGGTGTTGAAGGAGGCTTTGCCGGTGAAAGATGTAGACATCAAGGAGGCGCCGATGTGGCCTTTGAAGATGGGAACGGCTTATGACGGGGCACTGACCTATATTCATAAAGTGAAAGATGGAAAGAATATTTACTTCTTTGCCAATTCATCTGACAAGGCTATTGAGACCGAGGTTGCTTTAAGAGGAGATCTAAAGTCTCTTGAAATCTGGAATCCGCATACAGGGGAGAGTAAAAAAACTGAGGCACTCACAACTACAGTGAATGATCAGAAGATTACGACCTTTAAATTAAATCTTCCTCCTGTCTCTTCGCTCTTTTATGTGCAGGGTGAGAACAAAGAAGACATAATAACTACTCGATCTTCAAATAATAATGACTCGAAAAAAACCTTTTAATTTTGCTGATGCGGATTACCTATCAAACGCTAGCACTATTTAATTATCACGTAGAGACGCAAAATATTGCGTCTCTACAATAATATGGACATATTAAACACAGAATATATTATGAATCATAACGAGACCGGAAGTATTAAGTTTAATTGTAATTGGATAGCAGCGGATCCTATTGATGAAAAGCGTATCACTGAGATCAACTATTGGCGGAATATCCTTTTTAGCCATAAGCTGATTGGGGTTTATCCAAACGGTATTGGCTATGGCAATATCAGCATAAGGCTGAAAGATAATAAATTTCTGATATCCGGAACTTCTACCGGACACCTTGAGAAACTTACCAACCAACATTATTCTATTGTCACCTCTTATGATTTTGCAGCAAACAGTGTACTCTGTAAAGGCCCTGTCAAAGCATCCGCAGAATCACTCACCCATGCTGCCGTGTATGAAATGGATCCCGGAGTACAGGCCATCATTCATGTTCACAATAAAAAGATGTGGGATGAATTGCTCGGTAAAGTTCCTACAACCTCATCCATTGTTGAATATGGCACTCCTGAAATGGCATTGGAGATCAAGAGACTGTTTAATACCACCAAACTGATTGAACAGAAGATCTTAGTAATGGCCGGTCACGAAGAAGGTGTCATCTCTTTTGGAAAGGATCTGGAAGAGGCCGGTGACATAATATTAAAGCATTTTCATCCAAACGCTTACTAAATAATGGAAACTTTCACTTCTTCGGGGTTCGTTAGTGTTATTCATACATTGCTATAATAATGTCATGCCTTCGGCATTAAAAAACCAGTAACTTTGCACAGAATTTAAAAACAGGGTTATACTGTGGCAGATATTGGAAAGCTGAACAAGCTAAGAGTTGTGAAAGAGGTGGATTTTGGAATCTACCTGGATGGTGGTATCCATGGTGAAATACTGATGCCCAAAAGATATGTCCCCGAAGACTGTAAACCTGAAGACATTATCGATGCATTCGTTTACATGGATTCAGCAGACCGTATCATTGCAACTACCGAAACGCCCTATGCCATGGTGGATGAGTTTGCACTGCTCACCGTGATATCCGTCAATCAGGTTGGAGCCTTTCTGGACTGGGGATTGATGAAAGACCTGCTTGTTCCTTTCAGCGAACAAACAGTCAAAATGGAAGAGGGAAAATCTTACATGGTCTTCGTCTATCTGGACAATGAAAGCAGACGCATAGCAGCCTCAGCCAAACTGGATCAGTTTTTAGATAACAAGCCTCCCCTGTTTGAAACAGGTGAAGCAGTTGATCTGATCATTTGCAGCAAGACAGAAATCGGATACAAAGCCATTGTCAACAATACCTGGTGGGGCGTTTTGTATGGCAACGAAGTCTTTCAGCACCTGAATAAAGGACAACGCATCAAAGGATATATCAAGAAGGTCAGAGAGGATGATAAGATTGACCTCAGCCTGTTCAAGCCGCATTACGCCAAGGTAGATGATATCTCAGCCATCTTACTGGAACGGCTGGATGAACGGGGTGGTTATCTTGAGGTGACAGACAAAAGCTCTCCTGAAACGATCTATGACGTTTTTGGCGTGAGTAAAAAAGCATACAAGATTGCAGTCGGCAAGCTGTACAAAGAGAAATATATCACATTGGAGAAGAATGGAATCAGGACAATAACTCCCCGGCCCACTCCTCCTCCTAAACCCGAACCTATTCCTGTTCTACCGGAACTTCCTTTACAAGATCCTCAAGAAGAAGAAAACCTATAGAGGATATTGGTGAAAATGTAGGGGCGACCCTTGTGGTCGCCCATGAGTAAAAAAGATCTTCTTATTTTCCAAGGGCGACCACAAGGGTCGCCCCTACATTTTCTTAATCCTGTTCTACCGGAACTTCCTTTACAAGATCTTCAAGAAGATCAAGCTCAGCCTCTACCAGATCAGCCTCTATCCTGAGGTTGTCAATAATAAAGATCTGTCGTTCCGGAGTATTCTTTCCCATATAGAAGGAGAGTGTTTCCGGAATGTCGGAATGCTTTTTCAACAATACCGGCTCCAGACGGATCTGGGCTCCGATAAAGTGTCTGAACTCATCGGGTGAAATCTCTCCAAGTCCTTTAAATCGGGTGATCTCAGGATTAGCTCCTACTTCTACCATTGCCTTTTGTTTCTCTTCAGGACTGTAACAGTAAAAGGTCTTTTTCTTGTTGCGCACCCTGAAAAGCGGTGTCTGTAGAATATATAAATGGTGTGATTTTACAATATCGGGATAAAACTGCAGGAAAAAAGTCAGCAGCAATAACCTGATGTGCATACCATCAACGTCGGCATCTGTTGCGATTACTATATTGTTATAACGCAGATTATCAAGCCCCTCTTCAATATTCAACGCAGACTGCAAGAGGTTAAACTCCTCATTTTCGTATACGATCTTCTTGGAAAGCCCATAACAATTCAGTGGTTTTCCCTTTAAACTGAATACACCCTGGGTATTGACATCGCGGCTCTTGGTAATAGAACCTGAAGCTGAATCTCCCTCGGTAATAAACAAGGTGGTATCAAGGCGTCTTTCGTGTGAAGAGTTAAAGTGAACCCTGCAATCACGTAACTTCTTGTTGTGAAGACTGACTTTCTTGATGCTCTCCTTTGCCAGCTTCTTGATATTGGTCAGCTCTTTGCGTTCCTTTTCTGACATCATGATCTGCTGTAACAACCCCTCGGCTGTATCAGAGTTCATGTGAAGGAAGTTATCAAGATGACGCTTGATGATTTCATTGATGAAGTTACGGATTGTCCGTCCTTCCGGCTCCAGATACATGGAACCCAGTTTTGTCTTGGTCTGGCTTTCGAATACGGGCTCCTGCACCTTGATGCTGATGGCAGCTACCAGCCCTGATCGGATATCACCGGGTTCGAAATCCTTCTTGTAGAACTCGCGGATGGTCTTGACCACTGCCTCACGGAATGCCGCAAGATGAGACCCTCCCATCGTTGTATTTTGTCCGTTCACAAAAGAGTAGTATTCTTCGCCTGACTGATTTGCATGCGTGATAGCACACTCAAAATCCTCTTCACGGATATGGATAATGGGATAGATGATCGGAGCCCCGTTAAGGTTACGATTCAACAGATCAAGCAGTCCATTCTTGGCCTGATACTTATCACCATTGTGATTGATGATCAGTCCGGAGTTCAAAAATGCATAGTTCCAGAGCATGGACTCGACATACTCCTGAATATAATGAATATTACCAAAAATCTCTTCATCAGCAATAAACGTAATCTTCGTTCCATTGCGTTCATTTGTTTCCTGTTCGGGAAAATCTTTGACGAGTTCTCCTCTGCAGAATTCAACAATTTTAGTCTTTCCTTCGCGCACACTCTGTACCCTGAAGAAACTGGAGAGTGCATTGACGGCTTTAGAACCAACACCATTCAGACCAACTGCCTTTTTAAAGACATTGGAATCGTATTTAGCACCGGTATTTATTTTAGAGACGCACTCGATCACCTTTCCAAGAGGTATACCGCGTCCATAGTCACGAACCGAAACTAGTTTTTCATCTATAGTGACTTCCACTGTACGACCATTGCCCATGACGAATTCATCGACTGCATTGTCAACTATTTCTTTGACCAACACATAGATACCGTCATCGGCTGATGATCCGTCACCAAGTTTTCCAATATACATACCCGGACGGAGCCGAATATGTTCCTTCCATTCTAACGAGCGTATACTGTCTTCGTTATAGTCTTCAGCCATTGTGTAAGCATTAATTTTGGTTCACAAAGATATCAAATCCATATTGCATTCAATAGCAAGGATGAGATTGTGATCAGTAAAATTATAAAAAATCAGGTAAATCTGTTGTGAGACAGACTGAATGATTTTAATTAAAAATGGTTCTGTTGTAAGAAAATGTAGGGGCCGCCCTTGTGGCCGCCCATGGAAAACATAAAAAATCTTCATTACT
>Ga0209430_1000660_pt1 | contig 32556 bp, 40 predicted proteins | sample BarGraIncub1133A_FD_184504 | JGI IMG/M metagenome (GOLD analysis project Ga0209430, IMG submission 184504) | Arctic peat soil microbial communities from Barrow, Alaska - Barrow Graham LP Incubations 11-33A (SPAdes) (version 2) | ecosystem: Environmental > Terrestrial > Soil > Wetlands > Peat... | reverse complement strand
CACGGATTCTTGACGAAATGAAAATAACTCCTAGTCAATTTATTGATGTTAAGGGCCTAATGGGAGATGCATCAGATAATATACCTGGAGTCCCTGGCATCGGAGAGAAGACTGCCTTTAAGCTTATACAAAGCTATGGTAGTATAGAAAACTTATTGAATAAATTAGAGGAATTACCAAAAAGCAAAATGAAAGAAAATCTTATAACTTATAGTGAACAAGCAGTTTTTAGTAAGAGATTAGCAACTATAATTACAGACGTTCCTGTGGAAATTAATTTGGATTCTTTAAGGTCAAAGGAAGATTATAACCATTTTGAATTAAAGAGGATGTTTTTAAGACTTCAATTTAATTCCTTACTAGATAAATTTAAAAGCGAAAATGGCGAAGCTCAAGATATAAAAGAAAGTTTACCATTAATTCAAATTATATCATCAAAGAGTTTAGTTTCTTTAATTAGCGGAATGAGCAAAGAGGTAATCTTATATTATAAATTAGAAAAAAATATTTTATATTCTGGAACAAACCTATTAGAAATAGGATTTATAACCAAGGGAAAATATTATAATATAGGTTTAATAAATTTAGAAGCAGACGAAAAAGAAAAAATCATTAAAGAATTAAAGATATTTTTTGAAGATAGTGCTATTGATAAAATAGGCTTTGATTTCAAAGGACTTTTATCAGCTTTATTAAAATATAATATAGTTATGCACGGTCATTTATTTGATATTAAGCTTGCTGCATATCTGATAGATTCCACTAGAGGAGACTATGAAATAAAGCCCTTAGCAGCTCAATACCTTTTAGAGGACATAGTCCAGGGAAATTCAGCGGATATTTTGTGCGTTTATTCAAAGCTTTATCCTATACTTAAACTTGAAATAGATAAGCTAGATATGAAGGAGTTATTATTTGATTTAGAGGAGCCTTTAGAAGCAGTTCTAGCTACAATGGAAGCAGAAGGTTTTTTAGTTGATAAAACTAAGCTTGATAGCCTTGGAGTTAAATTCCAAGGAGAAATTCAAAGAATACAAAAGGAAATTTATGAATTTGCAGGGGAAGAGTTTAATATTTCATCACCAAAGCAATTAGGTAAGATTTTATTTGATAAGCTCGATCTTCCAGTTATTAAGAAGACAAAAACTGGCTATTCCACTAACGCGGAAGTATTGGAGGAATTAACAGATAAGCATCCTATCATTAGCTTAGTTACTTATTATAGACAACTTACAAAACTTTTTTCAACATACATTGAAGGTCTTAGAAATGTTATAGATGTGGATGGAAAGATTCATTCCAGCTTTAATCAAACAGTTACTACAACTGGGAGACTTTCCAGTACTGAACCTAACCTACAAAATATTCCTATTAAATATGAACTAGGAAGAGAAATAAGGAAGGTGTTTGTTCCTTGCAGTAAGGATGCATACATATTATCTGCGGATTATTCTCAGATTGAGCTTAGAGTGCTTGCACATATTTCTAAGGATACTAATTTAATAAATGCCTTTATTGAAGAACTAGATATTCATACTAAGACTGCTTCTGAAGTGTTCAAAATACCACTTGGGGAAGTTACAAAAATTCAGAGAAGTAGAGCTAAGGCTGTTAACTTTGGAATTGTATATGGGATAGGAGATTTTAGTTTAGCTAAGGATTTGAAAATATCAAAAGCTGAAGCTAATCTTTATATCCATACCTATTTTGATAGATATCCAAATGTAAAAAAATATATGGAGGATATTGTGGTTACTGCAAAGAAAAATGGCTTTGTAGAAACAATATTTAAAAGAAGAAGATTGATTCCTGAGATTAACAACTCTAATAAGATGACAGAAGCCTTCGGTGTTAGACTGGCTATGAATACTCCTATCCAGGGCAGCGCGGCAGACATTGTAAAAATTGCGATGATAAGGGTTAATAATAGCTTAAAGAAAGAAGGCTTAAAGAGTAAATTACTTCTTCAGGTTCATGATGAGCTTATATTGAATGTGGAAAAAGATGAAATTGATAAGGTTAAGACCCTGGTAAAATATGAGATGGAAAATGCAGTAAAGTTAGAAGTCCCATTAGTTGTTGACATAGTGGTAGGGGAGACTTGGTATGAGGCTAAATAATCGAGGTGGTTTTTTTGGTTAAAATTGGTCTTACAGGTGGAATAGGTAGTGGAAAGAGTACTGTGGCTAATATACTAAAAGAAAAACATATAGAAGTAATAGAAGCAGATATTATAGCAAGAGAGGTAATAATTAGTTACCCAGAGATAGCAATAAAAATAAAAGAGCATTTTGGAGATTGTTACTTTGATAGTATGGGTATACTAAATAGAAGGATGCTTGGAGATTATATATTCAAAAACAAAAAAGAAAGATTATTTCTTGAAGACATAATTATTCCATATATAATAAAAGGTATATGGGCCTCCTTTGATAAAATTGCTTTAGAAGGCCATAAATTAGCGGTATTAGATGCTCCTACTCTTATTGAGCAGGGTCTAGATAAAAAGATGGATATTAACCTTTTAGTTTGGGTAGATGAACCTACTCAGAAAAATAGACTAATGAGCAGGGACTTAATAAGTGAAGAACATGCCACAGACAGAATGAAAGCACAGATCTCATTAGATGAAAAAAAACAATATGTAGATTATGTGATAGATAATAGTGGAACTTTTACTTCTACGAAAATGCAGCTTTTGCATATACTAAATAAAATAGAATCAATGGAGTAATTACATGAAAAAAAAACGAAAACCATATAAATTTATTATATTAATTATTATTGTTATGCTTTTAATGATAAATATAGTTCCAATTACTAAAACTATTTATCCGATAAAATATACCGATATTGTATATAAGTATTCAAAAGAATATAACTTAAAACCAATGTTAGTATTTTCAGTAATCCAATGTGAAAGTAAGTATGATTCAAAAGCGAAATCTAACAAGAATGCTTATGGACTAATGCAGATTCAGGATAGTACTGCTATTTGGGCAGCACAGCAGATTGGTATAACGAATTTCAAAGTTGAGGATCTCTATCAGCCAGAGATTAATATTAGAATTGGCTGTTGGTATATTAATGAGTTAAGTAAGGAGTTTGACAACAAAATGGATTTAGTCCTTTCTGCATATAATGCAGGGAGTGGTAATGTGACCAATTGGCTAAAAAGTAAAGACCACTCAAAGGATGGGAAGGATTTATATTATATTCCTTATAAGGAAACTGACCGTTATGTGAAGAAGGTTAAATTCATGTATTCACTATATTCATTTTTATATAACAAATGATTTGATATTGACATATATTCTACTAATAGTATAATATAAAAGTAGACTTTTAGGTTTTGCGAGAGTGGCGGAATTGGCAGACGCGCACGCTTGAGGGGCGTGTTACTTCGGTTGTACGGGTTCAAGTCCCGTCTTTCGCACCAAAATGAATACTTTTTGTTACTTTAATGAAAGCATAATATAAGAAACCTTCATGAGTTTTTTTGATATAATAAAGAAACCTGTGGGGGTTTTTTATATATTCAAATATTAATACTGGAAAATATTATAAAAGAGTATTGTATTAATTAGGAGGAAAAATGAGAAAAATTAGTTTTATAATTAAAATCAGTTTTTTAACAGTGACTTTATTAGTAACGGCTGTAGTATACAAACTTATAATAAAAGTAATTTTTCATATAATTCAAAGACTAAAGAAGGCTATAATAATCCTAATGATAGGTCAATTAATCAAGTTAGCAACAATAAAATTGCAAATTTCCCTACATATCCTCCTATTTATCTTCCTATACTTGGAGAATCAAAGAATCTTACTTCATCGGAAAAGATAAGCATGAATATTTGGAGAAATACTATTATAGAACTTGCAAAGCAAAATAAAACTTCTTTATTTATTAATGGTTCAAATGGTAAAAAACAAATAGCACTAACCTTTGATGATGGCCCATTAGCTCATATCCCAATGTAGTAAAAAGAGCTTATAATGAAGGAAACCTTGTTTTAAATCATTCTTTAACCCATACGGATTTATCTAATAAAACCGAAGTGGAGATTGATCGTGAGATAAAAATTAGCGAAGATAAGATATTTTCAATAATAAATATAAGGCCAGCAATTATAAGACCACCTTATGGTGCACTTTCTCAAAGTAGCATAAATGAAATTGTGAAAAATAATTATAAAATAGTTATTTGGTCAATTGATACTCTTGATTGGTCCCAAAAAGAAAGCATAAATATCGCAAAAAACGTGTTAGATAATGCAAGGGATGGGGATATTATTCTAATGCATTCGAATTCTGATAAAAAAACTACCCTCGAAGCGCTTCCTGCTATAATAAAGGGTCTAAAACATAATGGTTATTCAATAGTTACCCTTAGTGAATTATTAAACATAAAAGCATATCAATAGATTCTTTTGATATATTAAGAGGATTTTACAATGCTTTGTAGAATAAATCATTATAATATATATTTGGGGGTGCATTGTGTTTGATATATCTATAGATTTCGATAACATTAACATATCTAGTATACTTACGTCAGATATATTAGATATACAAAAATGGTTTAATTATCAACAGTCTAGGGACTATGGTAATCAGATGCCTCAAGGAATTAGGGATTTTTACAATAGATTTCTAGAATATTATACAAGTGAAAATGAATTCTTTTTGAAGATTAAAAAGGATAATGAATTGCTTGGTATAGTAAAGGGACGGTTTGAATTTAAGAGCATTAATGAAGTTTGGATCTCTTGTTTTATTTTGGATGATGCCTATAGAAATAAAGGAATCGGCAGTAAAATAATCAATGAACTTAAGAAACATTTCTTAGAGAAATACGGCATAAATATTTTGTACATTATGATAGTCGATGGGAATAAACTCATGGAAAAGTTTTGGATTAAAAGTGGTTTTGATTTTCAAAGGATGGTTAAAGATTATTATGATTTTGACGGATTCAAAGCAAATATGCTTATATACAAATATGAGTAAACTTTTTAGCTTTATTGTATATATATGAATTAACAAACAATTTTTACAAAATTAATACAGATTTAATATTGACAGTTTTCCAATCTTTTATTATAATAAATACTAATGCTGAATCCTATAATAGGTACGGAGGAACCAGCAAGTTGGGGTTAATCCGATTTTATCGGTAGGGCGACCTTCACCCGAACCCGTCAGCTAACTCCGGAAGCATGAGGAGGTTGTTAAATGAAGAAACTTAGAATGGGGGTTCTTTTCATATCAACTGCACTTATTATTGGGGGCGTAAGTACTAAGTTAAAAGTTGATGAAGTAAAGGCAGATGCTGCTATTAGATCACAAATAGGTGTGGTTGTTACATCAGCAAATGTTTCTACAGAGAACACGATTAAAGTTCCTAATAGAACTGCGGAAAAGAAAAAAGCAGAGGCTGCTGCCGCTGCGAAAGTTGTTAGTAGAGGATCAAAAGTGTCCGGAGTATCAGGAGTATCAGGAGTGTCAGGAGGTAGTACAATTGCCTCAGGTAGTACAAGTTCTGTGGTACAGTTCGCATATCAATATTTAGGTTCGTCTTATGTATGGGGTGCATCTGGTCCAAGAGCTTTTGATTGTTCTGGTTTTACCATGTTTGTTTACAGTCATTTTGGCATTCAATTAGGCCATTATACTGGCTCACAAGTAAATGTAGGCTTAGCTGTAGGAAAAGGTGATTTGAGAGCAGGAGATTTAATATTCTTTAACACCTATGGTTCCATATCTCACGTAGGTATCTATATTGGAGATGGTAATTTCATTCATGCCGCTTCTTCAAGTACGGGTGTAATAATCAGTAATTTGAATGAAGGCTATTATGCAAGGGCTTATTACGGAGCTAGAAGGCTTTTAAGGTAAAAAGTGTAACATCATATAAATTACTTTAAAACGATAACGAAAGTTATCGTTTTTTTAGCATATATTTACTCTCTATAAAATATATCTTAAGTAGATAACTTTTATGAAAGCAGGAGGGTAAAATGAAAGGTTTAGAATTAAGACTTGGTAATAAGTATAGTAGGACAGGCAATAAGAAGTTTTCTGCAAGAAAACAGCACTCTAATTTAAAGGTTTTTGCTCTTATCCTATTAATATCCTTTGGGATTGGCACTTTGATATTTAAATTCCTTAATAGTACAGTGTATTTTAATAATATAGCTCCCTCCAGTACTGCTAAAAAATCTTCTCAGGTAGAAAACAGTGCTAGCATAAATAATATATTTATATTTATTCAAGGTGGTATATTTGCAAATAAAGATTATGCTGACAAATGTGCAGTTAACATGGCACCCTTTGGTAATGTAATAAATTTCAATTCAGATAAGGGAATAAAGGTATTGATAGGGGTATATAATACTGCAACCGCAGACGATATTCTAAGCAAAATAAAAGCTGCAAATTTAGATGGTGGAAAGGTCCAATATCAGATAGATAATAAATCAGTTATAGGAGCACAGGTCTGTCAGATGATAAATGCTCTAAATCTAATTATTCAAAGGTTAAATGATACTCAAGTAAAGGCAATTGGTACTGCAGATTTAAAAACATGGGTAAGCAGTATTAAACCAGCAGACAGTAAAGATAAATATTATGCATTATCTAAGGAAATTAAAACTTATATAGAAGCTCTTCCAATAGAAGTAGATAAAACTAACATACCTGCTATGCTAAATATGATATATGAAAAGCTAAATAAGATAAAAGGCATTTAATTATGTCTTTTTTAATTTAATTTTGTCTAATAATATAGTAATACTTGTTTAAACATATATTAAATGTTAAACTAAGTGCACATAGGTTATAAGGTGGGATTTAATTGAGTGGGGTTAATAAAAGAAGTGGTTTTTTTGTATTTGTCTTGTTTTTAGCAGCAATAGGAGGCACATTAATAGGAGAGATTTTAGGTAGTAATGTAAAGTTCTTGAGCTTTTTAAAGGCTGTTTATACAATTGGCACAGGAAAACCCTTTATCGTTGATTTAAAAGTTATAACCTTAACTCTTGGCTTTAATTTTAGTCTAAATATAATGACAATTCTTGCTTTGTTTTTGGCAATAATACTATTTAGAAAATATTAGGAGAGACATAATGAAATTAATATTAGCATCCGCATCTCCTAGGAGATCAGAATTACTAAGTATTATTACTAAAAAGTTTGACGTACTTGCAAGTGATTTTGATGAAAATAGTATAGTACATAGAGGCAACAATTCCGAATATGTTATGAATATCGCTTTAGGAAAAGCTTTAAGAACTTCAAAATTTTTTAATTCTGAAGCAATTATTTTAGCTTGTGATACTATTGTATGTTTGAAAAATGAAGTTTTGGGAAAACCTTCAAATAAGGAGGATGCCGTTAGGATGTTAAACATGCTAAGCGGTAACAAACATGAAGTTTTTTCTGGAATTGCTTTATATAATAATGTAACTGGTAAAATAATAACAGATTTTCAAAGCACTACTGTGTATTTTTCAAAAATGTCATCTATGCAAATAGAGGATTATATAAATACTGGAGAAGCTTATGATAAAGCAGGAGCTTATGGCATACAAGGTAAAGCAGCTATATATGTTGAAGGTATTGAGGGTTGTTATTATAATGTTATGGGACTTCCCTTAAGTAAATTAGTACATTTATTTAGTGAGATGGGGGTAAATTTTAATTAGGAGTAGAGTTAATGGAAGGCACTTACAAAATATTAGATTTACCAAAAAACGAAAGGCCTATGGAACGATTATTTAGATATGGTGCTTCAAGCATTTCTAACGTTGAATTATTAGCAATTATATTAAGAAGTGGATCTGCTAAAAATAATGTTATGGCATTAAGTAATAGATTGCTTAATGAAAGTGGTGGCCTTAATGGTTTATTAAATTGTGATGTAGAAAATTTAACTAAATTTAATGGCATTGGCAAAGCAAAGGCAGCACAGCTACTTGCACTAGCAGAAATTGCAAAAAGATTTAAGTCTTTTAAATCTGGTGATAACTACGTAATTAAGTCCCCAGAGGACGCTGCTTATCTTGTGATGGATGAATTGAGAACATATAAAAAGGAATATTTGAAGGTTATATTATTAAACACTAAAAATTTAGTTATTTCAATAGAGGATGTCTCTATTGGTAGCTTAAATTCATCAATTGTACACCCAAGGGAGGTTTTTTCCCAAGCTATTAAAAAGTCTGCAGCTTCTATTGTAATATGTCATAATCACCCAAGTGGAGATCCTACTCCCAGTAATGAAGACATAAATATTACAAAAAGATTAGTAGAGAGTGGTAAGCTTTTAGGAATCCAGCTAGTAGATCACTTAATCATAGGTGATGGAGTATATATAAGTTTAAAAGAAAAAGGGTTGTTATAAGAAAGGAGTTTTCATAATGGGATTTTTCAGTATGTCAAGAGATATGGGTATAGACTTAGGAACAGCTAATACCTTAATATATGTAAAAGGTAAAGGAATACTACTAAGAGAGCCTTCGGTGGTTGCCATTAATAACGATACAAAAAGAGTTTTGGCTGTAGGGGAAGAAGCAAAACAGATGATAGGTAGAACCCCTGGTAACATAATTGCCATTAGGCCACTTAAAGATGGAGTTATTGCAGATTTTGATGTAACTCAAACTATGCTAAAAAAGTTTATTGAAAAGGTTAGTTCAAGAGGATCTATAGCTAGCCCTAGGATTGTTGTGTGTTTCCCTTCAGGAGTTACAGAAGTTGAAAGAAGAGCTATAGAGGAGTCCACAAAAGGTGCAGGAGCAAGAGAAGTATACTTGATGGAAGAGCCTATGGCAGCAGCTATTGGAGCAGGACTACCTGTTAATGAACCTACAGGTAGTATGATTGTAGATATTGGTGGTGGAACTAGTGAAGTAGCTATAATATCACTGGGAGGAATAGTAACAAGTAAATCCTTAAGAATTGCAGGGGATGAGCTAGATCAATCAATAATATCATATGTAAAAAGAGAATATAATCTTATGATTGGTGATAGGACAGCTGAAGCAGCTAAGATTCAATTAGGCTCAGCATTCCATTCAGACAATGAAAAAATAATGCAAATCCGTGGCAGAGATTTGATTACAGGTCTTCCTAAGATAATAGAAATTTCACAAGAAGAGATAAGAGAAGCATTAAAGGAACCTGTTGCATCAATTATTGAGGCAATTAAATCTACTTTAGAGAAAACTCCACCAGAACTTGCTTCCGATATAATGGATAAAGGTATTATGCTTGCAGGTGGAGGAGCGCTACTTGAAGGACTTGATAAGCTTATAAATAGTGAAACTCATATGCCAGTACATATAGCAGAAAATCCATTGGATTGTGTGGCCCTTGGAGCTGGAAAGGCTTTGGATAATATAGATAAAGTAAGAAGAAGAGGATAAAATGAAGTTCATCAAAAATAAACTGACAATAGTGGTAGTTTTACTTTCTGTATGCTTTTTAGTATTGATTGGAATAAGCGAAAAAGATACTAAAATAGTCAAAAGCTCAAATGCTTTTCAAAATGGTACTGGAGTTATATTAAATTCTATGCAAAAAGGCGTTTATTCGTTAAGCAGAGGAATAAAGGATTATCTTAGTTTCTTATTTAGCTTTAATCAAGTTAAGATTCAAAACGAAGAGCTTAAAGCACAAAATACCAAATTATTACAAAAGGCTCAGGATTATGATTCTCTTATAAAAAAGTATGATTCAATAGCGGCTATGGTTGGTTTTGAAGATGAAAAATCTGGATATAACTATTTGGGTTGTGAGATAACAGGAATCAGTGGTACCAGTTATCTTGATGGTTATATAATAAATAAAGGTACAAAAGATGGAGTCAATAAGAGAATGGTTGTTGTATGTGGTGATGGTCTAGTTGGACAAATCACTAAATGTGAAGCAAATTGGTCAGTTATACAAACCATTACCAATGAAAATATAAATGTGGCCTGTAGAGTAGAAAGTACCCAAGAGGAAGGAATGCTTAAAGGCTATAAGGATGAGAACAACAATCAAATGTCCAAGCTCACTCAACTTGATGAAAATTCACAAGTCCAAGTTGGTGCTGTTATTTATACTTCAAATACAGGAGCTATATATCCCAAGGGTATAAGGGTGGGTAGTGTACTTGAGGTTTCAGAGGACAAGGCTAAACTTACCAAAACTGCTGTTATTGAGCCTTTTGTAGACTTTAATAAATTGCAGGTAGTGTTTATTGTAATACCTAAGGATAAAACCAAGATAGCATATTAAGGGGGTAATATGAAAAAGATATTTGTACTATTTCTATTATCAATTCTGTTTACAATACTAGATAATACTTTAGTTCATTTTATTGCAATCCAAGGATATTTTCCTAGTTTACTTTTTGCTTTTATTATTCTTTATTCCATAAATAATGAAGGCTGGATTGTGATTTTTTTAGGAATATTTTCAGGCTTTTTACAGGATGTCTTTTTTGTTCATGGTTTTGGAATAAATATGCTTATAAATATGCTATGTTGTTATTTTACAATTATTATTGGAAGAAGTATTTTTAAAGGGAAAATTATTATACCTGTTTTAACTTGTTTCAGCTTAAGTATAGTTAAGGGTATAATTATTTTATCTATGTTATTTATCTATAAAGAATATATAAGCTTTAGCAATATATTTTTTTCCAGCCTCTATACATTTGCTATTTCAATAATTATGTTTAAGCTTGTGTATAAGCTTAGTAATCTAGATTTTATGCAAAACAAATGGAGATTTTGAAGAAATTATGTTTTAATTTACTAAATAAATCATAGTTTTAAAAAAATAAAAGAAGGATTTGAAGATATTTTGTTGAAATAATAATTATATTTTTATCGGAGGTTTGATATGGTCGATGATGGAATAATAATTAAAGGCAATAAAGATGGTTTAAATGCAGTAATAAATTTCAATAAATTTAGAGATTTTGATGATATGTTGGAAAACCTTATAAAAAAGTTACAAAAGGGAAAGAAATTTTATGAAGGTTCAACTTTGAAAATTGACACTGAATTAAAATTCATGAATGGGAAGGACCTTAAAAGGCTTAAAGATATATTATTTAAAGAATTTTTAATTGAGGAATGTATTTTAGAAGAGAACGATGATAAATCATCTAAGGTCTTTAATGGAATTAATGAAGGTAGAACAAAATTTGTTAGAAAGACAATTAGAAGTGGACAAAGTATTAATTATAATGGTAATTTGGTTGTAATAGGTGACACAAATCCAGGTTCAGAAATTACAGCCACGGGTAATATCATAGTTCTTGGAAGGATAAAGGGTAAAGTTTATGCAGGAATGGGGGGAAATGATAGAGCCATTATTGCTGCTTTTTCTTTAGAGCCTCAAATAATACAGATAGCAGATATAGTTAGTCGTTCTCCGGAGGATGGTAATAGACCACAATATCCAGAGGTGGCTAGAATAAAAGAAGGCTCAATAGTAGTTGAACCTTACTTGCTAAATAAATACGTATAACGGAGGGAATATAAATGGGAGAAGCGATTGTGGTAACATCTGGGAAAGGTGGAGTTGGTAAAACCACAACTACAGCAAATATTGGAACAGCACTTGCAACAATGGGTAAAAAGGTGGTTCTGATTGATGGGGATACAGGTCTTAGAAATTTAGATGTGTTGATGGGTCTTGAAAATAGGATAGTTTATACTTTAATTGACATAATTGAAGGTAACTGCAAACTTAAACAAGCTTTGATAAAGGATAAAAGGTTTCCAAATTTATGCTTACTACCAACTGCCCAAACAAGAGATAAGAATGATATAAGCTCTCAGGATATGCTTACATTAGTAAATCAATTAAAAGAAGATTTTGATTACGTTATTATAGATTGTCCTGCAGGAATTGAACAGGGATTTGAAAATGCAGTGGTAGGGGCTGATAGGGCTGTTATTGTAGTTAATCCTGAAGTTACATCCGTTAGAGATGCAGATAGAGTTATAGGTAAACTTGATGCTAGAGGAATGGATAGACACGATCTTGTGGTTAATAGAATTAATTTTGAGATGACTAAAAATGGGGACATGCTTGATGTGGACGATATTTTAGATAGCTTAGCAATAAAGCTTATTGGTATTGTACCGGATGATAGAAATATTACTATCTCGACAAATAAAGGAGAGCCAATTGTCTTAGATAATAATGCATTATCTGGACAAGCCTTTAAAAATATTGCTCTTCGAATAACTGGAGTAGAGGTTCCCTTTATTGATTTTAATAGAAATAATAATGGATTATTTTCAACAATAAGAAATTTATTTAAGAAGAAATAGAGGTGGAATTATGGACTTATTTAAATTTTTTTCAGCTAGATCATCTTCAAAGAATGTTGCCAAGGATAGATTGAAATTAATATTAATTCATGATAGAGCAAATGTTTCGCCTGAGCTTCTTGAATTAATAAAAAATGATATTTTAATGGTACTCGCCAAATATGTAGATATTGATAGTGAAGAAATCGATGTCAAATTAGTAAGAACAGATGCTAGTCAAGGGAATGCACCAGCATTGATAGCAAATATTCCAATAAAAGGTTTAAAGTTAAATAGATAAATTAGGGACATTGCCTTGGGACATCACCTTTAGGTGTGTCCCTTACTTTTTATTTATACTGATTTTTCATACTAGCTATGCTATAATACACTTGAAATGTAACATGTTTTTTGTGGAGGTACTATTTTGTTGAGATTATTTATGATAAATAAAAAGCTTCTGAAACAACTAGATTTTTCTTTAATAATAATAGCTATGGTTATTGTTTTATTTGGAGCATTTAATATATATTGTGCCATGCAACCAACTAATCAGGGAAGTTATTATTTTTTGCTTCAATGCCTTTGGTTACTGCTTGGCATTATTGTTATATATTTAATATTAATTTTTGATTATGCTGTTTTTGAACAGTATGCTGGAGTAATATATTTTTTTGGTGTAGCTTTACTAATATTTAATAATATCACCAGCAAAGCTATTAATGGTGCTTCAATGTGGATAAAAATCGGGAGCAGAGCTATTGAACCTGGAGAATTTGCAAGATTGTGTCTTATATTGATGCTAGCAAAGCAACTACAAAAAATGGAGGGTAATACAAATAAAATTAAGAATTTCATGATACTTGTAATTTATAGTATAATACCAATGATTTTAATTTTTCTTCAGCCAGATTTAGGACTTACCATGGTATGCTTTTTTGTTGCATTTGGTATATTTTATGTACATGGTCTAAAGCTAAAGGTTATTATTTCAGGTATTCTTGCTATATTGATTGGATTAGCTATTGTTTGGAATAGTGGTCTTATTCAGCCCTATCAAAAGAGTAGGTTAACTGCCTTTATTGATCCATCTTCTGCTTCGGAAAAAGCAAAATATCAATTAGATTTATCAAAAAAATCTATTGGTTCTGGTGAAATAGTAGGTAAAGGTATTGCCACAGGAAGTTTTGTGGATAATAGTTACGTACCTGAAAATTTTACGGATTTCATTTTTTCTGTTGTAGGAAATCAATGGGGTTTTATTGGAGGGGTACTGTTACTTTTCTTATATGCAATTTTGATTATGAAAATAATAGCTATAGGTAGAAATTCCAAAGATATATTTGGTGCTGTAATTTGTACAGGGGTTGTATCTTCATTACTATTTTCTATATTTCAAAATATAGGTATGACTATAGGCCTCATGCCTATATCTGGTATAACACTGCCGTTTATGAGCTATGGAGGTAGTTCTCTTTTAACTAATTTTATTTCTTTAGGTTTAGTATTAAGTGTAGGAATGCGTAGAAAAAAGATCAATTTTTAGGAGGAATAGTGTGAAAATAGCATTGATAGCCCATGATAGGAAAAAAGACGATATGTTAAGATTTATAGAGGAAAATATAGATATATTTATTAAACATAAGCTTTATGCAACTGGAACCACAGGAAAGCTTATAAATGAAAAGCTAGGGCTAAATGTTACAAGATTTTTATCCGGACCTTTAGGAGGGGACCAGCAAATTGGAGCTAAGATTGCGGAGGGAGAAATAGATTTAGTTATTTTTCTTAGAGACCCACTCACAGCTCAGCCTCACGAGCCTGATGTGTCTGCCCTATTAAGGCTTTGTGATGTTCATAACACTCCTCTTGCAACAAATACTAATTCTGCTGATATATTTATTCATTATATTAAAAAAAATAGTTAATACATGGACATGCCCTTTGGGGCATTTTTAGTTATATAATTTCTTATTTCAAAATATAAATATAGTGAAATATTTTTTGGAGAAGAAAATGGGTAATTTTAATGCACAGTATGAACACTATTATGAAAGTATTTTAAATGGCAAAAAAAATACTGCAGGGAAATATTCGAGTAGCAAATCTAAACCTACTAAGAAAAAGAATATTATATTTAACAGAATTATAGTAGATTTATCCGGTGGTTTAATACTAATTTCATTGCTGCTTATTTCGCGAGCAGTTCACATTAATGCTATAAATAATTTATATGTAATTTCAAAGGCTTATATAGGGAATGGCTACACTAATAAACAAGTGATAAATATGGTTACAAGCCAAAATATAACCCAAGTAAAGGAGACTTTTCAAAATTTTTTAAATCAAAATAAAATTACATTCAAGTAATCTGTTGGAGAAAAATTTTGATTAAATTTAGCAAATATTTTATTCCATATGTAATAATCCTCATTATTCTTGGACTTAATGGTCAGATTCTAATTGCATTCTTGTTAGCATTTTTACATGAATTAGTTCATTATTTTGTTGCAAGAAGCTATGGGTATTCTGCTTTTTCTATAGACTTTTTACCTATCGGCGCCCATCTTACTTTGATGAATTTAGATGAAGCATCACCACAAGAAGATTTAATAATATCTTTCTCAGGTCCTGCTGCTAATATATTGGCAGCAGTTATTTTTTGTTTTATTAGTATTTATATTAAAACGGATATTATAAGTTTATTATTTAAAGCAAATCTTACCTTAGGATTATTTAATTTATTACCGTTAATCCCCTTAGATGGCGGTAGAATATTAAGGGATATATTATCCATTAGGTATGTGTATAAGAAGGGTCAAAATATTACTATATTAATCAGCATAATAATTGGTACTATTATGCTACTATATAGCTTTATACTAATTCTTAATAAACAAATGAATATTGGCTTTAGCCTAATATCTTTTTTTATTGTGGTATCATCAGTTAAAGAAAAAGAAAGAAGGGCGTATCTTGTTATGGGAGATATTTTAAAGAAAAAGATTAGATTTTTTAAAAAAGGATATATTGAAAATAGAAGCATGTCAATATATCTTGAAAAGGATCTATTAACAGCTTTAAGCCTACTGGATAAATATAAATATAGTATTTTCCATGTAGTTGATAAAGACATGAAGTTTATAAATATTATTTATGAGGAGCAAATATTAAGTGGCATTAGAGAATATGGTAATATCACATTAAAAGAGTATATAGAATTACAATAATTATATTTTTATGCTAATATATATTGTAATGAAAAACCTAGGAGGAAAAGAATGATAAATAATTTGGATGACATCCTTTATAGAGTAGAGAAACCTGCCCGATATATAGGCAGCGAATTTAATTCTTGTATGAAGGATAAAGATAAGGTTGAAGTAAGATTTGTTTTTTGTTTCCCAGATGTATATGAGGTAGGGATGTCCCATCTAGGAAGTAAAATTTTATATCATATATTAAATAATAGAGAGGATACCTTTTGTGAAAGAGTCTATACACCTTGGCCAGACATGGAGGCTTTGATGAAGGACGCAGGTATACCTTTATTTGCACTTGAAAGTAAAGATCCTATTAATAGATTTGATCTAGTTGGTTTTACCCTGCAATATGAAATGAGTTACACAAATATATTAAATATGCTTTCTTTAGGTGACATAACTATTAGGAGCAGTCTTCGAGGCGAAGGGGAACCAATTGTAATCTGTGGTGGACCCTGTGCTTACAATCCAGAGCCCTTATATGACATTGCAGATGTTATATCCTTAGGTGAAGGGGAAGAAGTGCTAAATGAGGTTATAGAGGTTTATAAAGCAAATAAGGGCAAAAAAAGATTCGAGATATTAAAAGCACTATCCTCTATAGAAGGAATTTATATCCCAGGCTTTTATACAGTTACCTATAAGCAAGATGGTACAATTGAAGATTTTATTCCCAAATATGACTTTGTGCCTAAAACAATATCAAAAAGGATAGTTAAAGATTTAGATAAGGCTAATTATCCAGATAAAATTATAGTTCCCTATACGGAGATAATACATGATCGAATAATTTTGGAAACCTTTAGAGGCTGTACAAGAGGCTGTAGATTTTGTCAGGCAGGAATGATATATAGACCTATAAGAGAAAAGAGCAAAGAGACTTTACTAAAACAAAGTGAAGAGTTAATAGCTAGCACAGGGTATGACGATGTGTCCCTTAGTTCCTTAAGCATTTGTGATTATTCAAATATAGAAGATCTGGTAACAGAGTTTATAGAAAAAAATAAGGATAAAAAAATAGGTATATCTTTACCTTCTATTAGAATCGATTCTTTCTCAGTAAATCTTCTTAAGGAGATTCAGAAAGTTAGAAAAACTGGTTTAACTCTTGCACCAGAAGCTGGATCCCAAAGGATGCGGGATATAATAAATAAAGGAGTTACAGAAGAAGATTTAATGAATGCAGTAAACAGTGCTTTTGCTTCAGGCTGGTCAACAATAAAATTATATTTTATGATAGGGTTGCCTTATGAAGAAAAAGAAGATGTTTCAGATATTGGAGCTTTAGCAGATAAGGTTGCACAGGAGTATTTTAAAATACCAAAGGGGGTAAGAAGTAGGGGTCTGAAAATAAATGTTAGTTCTGCAATATTTGTACCTAAGGCCTTTACCCCTTTTCAATGGGCAGCACAAGAAAGAACTGAAGTTATAAAAGAGAAAATTAAATTATTGAATTATTCAATAAATAGCAAAGCCGTAGATTATAGCTGGCATGATTCTCCTGTGAGCTATTTAGAAGCAGTATTTGCAAGAGGGGATAGAAAACTTTGTGATACACTTATTAAAGCCTTTGAGCTAGGAGCTAAATTTGATGGTTGGTCAGAGTACTTTAAGACTGATACCTGGAAGAAGGCTTTTGAGCTAACTAATATTGATGGAGATTTTTATGCATATCGAGAAAGAACATATGATGAAAAATTGCCTTGGGATTTTATTGATATAGGGGTTAGCAAAGAGTTTTTAATAGAGGAAAATGAAAAAGCTAAAAAACAAATATTAACTGAAGATTGCAGATTAAATTGTAATAATTGTGGCATAAATAGTAAACTTATGAAGGGAGGGTGCATGTAATTGAGATATTTAGTTAAGTTCACAAAAGGAGATGCTATTAAATTTATATCTCATTTAGATTTGATGAGAACCCTTCAAAGAGTGGTCCGTAGGTCACTAATCCCTGTTGATTATTCTAATGGTTTTAATCCTCATATGAATATATCAATAGCACAGCCTTTGCCAGTTGGAGTTTGTTCTAAGGCAGAATATTTAGATATTGTTCTTAGCACCACCCTTGATTCTTCTGCAATAAAGGATGTTTTAAATAAAAATTCACCTACAGGGGTAAATTTTAAGGATATTAAGGAAATTATAGCTACTGGTGAAAAAAAAGTCCCACAAGGTATGGCGGTTATTGATGCGGCCTTATATGATATAAAGATAAAATATAGTAGTGAGGAAAATATTGAGACAGATATACAAAAGCTTCTCCAAATGGATAGCTGGGTAATTCTTAAAAAAACAAAAAGTGGAGAAAAACTAACAAATATTAAACCTATGGTTAAAAAGTTTGATTATACGTTAAAGGATAATACTCTATTTATAAGTTCGTTTTTATCTTGTGGTAGCAGGGAAAACTTATCAGCAGAATTACTTGCTTCCTTCATTAAAAGTAATACCTCTAATGTATCAGAGGATAGTTTTACATATATATGTAGGGAAGAATTATATGGAATTAAGGATGGTAACTTTGTACCTCTTTATGACTATTTTTCTTAAAAGGTGATGAATATATGAAGAAAATATTTATAGAAAAACATGATTTTATGAGAAGAATAGCAATTAAGGAAGACGATAAGCTGATTGATTGTTTTATAGAGGAAGAAGATTCAGAGCCAAAGGTTGGGCAAATCTACAATGGAATTGTTAAGAGTATAGTTCCTGCTATTAAATGCGCCTTTATTGATATTGGGGATGATAGAAATTGTTATATGTACTTAGATAAAAAATTTAACAATACGGAAATTAAAAAAGGGCAATATTTAATAGTTGAAGTTTTGAAGGAAAGAGTTGGGTCAAAGGAAGCTAAGGTTACGAATGCTTTCAGTATCCCTGGTAGGCTTATTGCAATTGAGACCTACCATAAGAGAATTGAGATATCTAAAAAGATTGAGGATAAAGCTTTTATTAGTAATGCAAAAAAGCAAGTCCTAAAACCTGAAGATGTTGGCATCATACTTAGAACTAACAGTAAGAATGCTAGTTTTGAGGAAATTAATGAAGAAGTTGATAAGCTATATAAGATTTACAAGGATATAATTAGAAAATCAGGATATTTATTAAAGCCAGGACTATTATATGGAGATTTAGGTATCATTGATAAAGTTCTGCGAGATTTTGTAGATAATAGCTATGATAAGATTGTCACAGATGATGAGGAAGATTTCAAATATATCCTTAATTTTCTCAAAGAATATAACTATGAAATACCACTAGAACTTTACATTGAGGAAAGAAGTATTTTTGAATTCTATGATATTGAAAAAGAAATTAAAAATTTAATCTCTGATAAGATTTACTTGAATTGTGGAGGTTATATTGTAATAGATAAGACCGAGGCAATGCATGTTATAGATGTTAATTCTGGTAAAAATATTAGTAGCAAAAGCATAGAGAAGACGGTGTTTGAAACAAATAAAGAAGCTGCAGATGAAATTGGAAGACAAATTAGATTAAGAGGAATAAGTGGAATAATCGTAGTTGACTTTATAGATATGAGCAATCCAGAATATAAAGCCTTAATTTTATCAATTTTAAGAGATAACTTTAAAGATGATAAATGTAAAACAGTAGTTTATGAATTCTCAGAGCTTAATTTAGTTCAAATAGCAAGAAGAAGAAGAGGGAAAAGCATAGATGAATATTTAGAAGAGGATTGTTATCTTTGCTCAGGGCGAGGAAAAGTATATAAATTCTCATACATGAAGGCTCTTATAAAAGATGAGGTAAATAAACTTGGAACCACTACATCTAATAGAGAACTTTACATTGAAGTCAATAATAGATATAAAAATAAGGTGGAAGATAGTATGGGAGATTTTGTGAAGGATATAAATGCTTTAAATTATACTGTATATATAAATTTCAAAGAAGATATGAAGGATATACGGGTAAAATTCCTAACTCAAAATAAAGAAATCGAAACCTTAGGTAAATTCAAAGTATATGGTTAAAGTTTCTTTACAAAACAATATATATATGTTAAAATTTCTTTTGTAGACCGCACAGGTAGGGTTTAAATCAAAAATTTTATATTTTTGTACCCGTAATGGCGAGACTGGTATGAGGAGGTGTTTTTATGTATGCAGTTTTAAAAACTGGTGGCAAGCAATTTAAGGTTCAAGAAGGAGATATAATCTTCGTTGAGAAGCTAGTAGCAGAGGTAGATTCTACTATTGAAATTACTGAAGTTCTTGCTATAAGTGTTGATGGTAAGCTTACTGTTGGAAGTCCTGTAATTGTTGGGGCTAAAGTAGTAGCGAAGGTATTAACTCAAGGTAAATCAAAAAAGGTTATTGTTTTTAAGTATAAGCCAAAATTGGATTATAGAAGGAAGCAAGGCCATAGACAACCATATACAAAGCTTCAGATTGAAAAGATAGAAGCTTAATTTATTATGATTAAAATTGTTTTTAAAAAATCAGAAAATATGTATATTGATTTTAAGGTTACTGGCCACGCAGATTATGCTGAACTAGGGAAAGATATTGTTTGCAGTTCAGTTAGTACTGCAGCCCAATTTGTTATAATGGGAATTGTGGATGTAGAAGGTTATGCAGCAAGTTATGTTGCGGAAGAAGGAAATATTTCCTTAGATCTTTCAAAGCTTTCAAAAGAAGAAGTCCAAAATTCTCAACCATTTATGATTACCTTATATGAATTTCTAAATGGTATAACAAAAACATATAAAAATTATTTGAAAGTTAAAATAGAGGAGGTGTAAGCCATGTTACTTATAAATCTTCAGCTATGTGCTCATAAGAAAGGAGTAGGTAGTTCAAGAAACGGAAGAGATAGTGAGTCTAAGAGATTAGGTGTTAAATCAGCTGATGGTCAATTTGTGCTATCAGGTAATATACTTGTTAGACAAAGAGGAACGAAGATACACCCAGGGAATAACGTAGGTAGAGGCAGTGATGATACTCTTTTTGCTAAAATTGATGGAACAGTTAAGTATGAAAGAGTAGGAAAAGACAAGAAGAAAGCAAGTGTATATCCAGTAGCTATTCAAGCAATAGCTGAGTAAAACTAATAAATTAATAAGATTATCCGGTTTTGGCTGATATCAAATCAACCTTTTGGATTGACTTGTATTTTGTTAATGATTAAGCACCCAACAGGGTGCTTTTATCATTAAAATGGAGAGAAAGTTCACTAGGTGCTAATTTAAAGAGTGTTTAATTATGAAAACAAATCTGAGCTTCATGTGGAAAAAGCTATAAAAGCAAAGGATTTTTTTATATATAAAGTTGATGAAGATAAAAACTTAATTTATGAAATAACAATAAGGGTTTGAGGAAAAATTATAATTGATAAAGGTGTGAAGATATGTTTATAGATAGAGCTAAAATATTTGTAAAATCAGGTAATGGTGGTAATGGATCAATATCCTTCAGAAGAGAAAAATATATTCCCTTAGGTGGACCAGATGGTGGAGACGGTGGCAACGGTGGCGATGTAGTATTTGTAGCAGATTTAAATATGACAACTTTGCTTGATTTTACTTATCATACTAAATTTGTTGCTGAAAATGGAGTAAATGGTTCGGGCTCCAAATGTTATGGTAAAGGTGGAGAAGATATTAGTGTTAAGGTTCCTATGGGTACAATAATTAGAGATTTTGAAAGCAATAAAATCATGGCAGATTTATCTCACCCAGAGGATAAATTCCGGGTTGCTAGAGGAGGTAAGGGTGGAAAGGGAAATGTTAAGTTTACAACTCCTACAAGACATGCCCCTGATTTTGCAGAGCCAGGTATGCCTGGAGAAGAGAGATTTATTAAGCTTGAATTAAAACTTATTGCAGATGTTGGTTTGATTGGTTTCCCCAATGTAGGTAAATCTTCCATATTGGCAAAGGTTACTAATGCTAGTCCAAAGATCGCAAATTATCATTTTACAACTATAAAGCCAAATCTAGGTGTTTTGAATATCAAGGGCATGGATAGCTTTGTACTCGCTGATATACCTGGTCTTATTGAAGGCGCGGCAGAGGGCATAGGTTTAGGTCATGATTTCTTAAAGCATATAGAAAGAACTAGAATTCTAATTCATGTAGTAGATATCTCAGGTATTGAAGGTAGAGATCCTTTAGAGGATTTCGACAAAATAAATGAAGAACTTAAGGGCTATAACGTTAAGTTATGGGATAAACCTCAAATTATTGCTGCAAATAAAATGGATTTACTTTATGATGATGAGGTTTTTATTAATTTTAAAAAAGAGCTAGAATTAAAAGGCTACAAATATGTTTATAAAGTTTCAGCAGCTACTGGGGAAGGACTTACTGAAGTTATGAAGAAAGCTTTAGAAATGCTTACAAAAATACCAATAATGGATTTGAATATAGAAGACGAAGAGAGATTTATACCAGAAGAAAAAAGTTTTACCTATAACATAATAAAGAAAGATAACCTGTTTATTATTGAAGGTAGCTTTGTAGATAGATTACTTGATAGTGTCAATATAAATGATGCACATTCCCTTAAATATTTCCATAAGGTATTAAAAAATAAGGGTGTTATGGATGAACTTTTGACTTTAGGCATTAAGGACGGAGATCTGGTTAGATTAAAAGATTTTGAATTCGAATATTTGGTTTAGGAGGATAAAAATGATAACGAGCAAGCAAAGAAGCTACTTAAGAAGCCTTTCCAGCACTTTAAAGCCTATTTTTCATTTAGGTAAGGCTGGAATAGATGATAATTTCATAAAACAAATTGATGAAGCCTTAGAAGCAAGGGAATTAATAAAAATATCAATATTAGATAGTAGTGAATATACCCCAAGAGAGCTATCTGATTTACTATTTGAAAGACTAAAGACAGAAGGAGTTTTAACTATAGGTAAAAGATTAGTTATTTATAGAAGATCAGAAAATAAACCTAAAATAGAATTACCGTTATAAATATAATATTAAGTAGTTAGGAGACTTTTAAAGTGAAAAGCAAAGCTGTACTAGGTGGAACGTTTAATCCTTTTCACAAGGGACATTTACATTTAGCTTATGCTGCTATTGATGCTTTAGCATTAGATAGTGTCATTTTTATTCCCTCAGGTAAGCCTCCCCATAAAACTAATGAGGATATTTTAGATGGTAAAATCAGGTATGAAATTATTAAAACTGTTATAAAAAATGATAATAGGTTAATGGTATCTGATTTTGAGTTAATAAATGGAGGCTATAGCTTTACATACAAAACAATGGAGCATTTTAAGGCCTCAGAGCCTGATACAAGTTGGTTTTTCTTGTTAGGGGCTGATTGTCTACTAGAAATAAATACATGGAGAAATGTTGGTAGAATAATGAATTCTTGCACCTTAGCTGTTTTCATGCGAAAGGGCTTTGATAAAGAAAGTATACTTTATGAAAAGAAAGTTTTAGAAGAAAAGTATAATAAAGAAATAATTCTTATAGAAGCTGAACTACCTGACATTTCTTCAACTACTATTCGAAGTCTTATAAGAAATGATGAGGATACATCAATGTATCTTCCAAAAGAAGCTAACAATTTTATTATAGAAAATAATTTGTATAGAGATTGAGGTTTTTATGTGGAAAGATAAGGATATAGATGATTATTTAAAGGAAAATTTAAAAAAAGAAAGATATTTCCATAGCATAGGGGTAATGAATAGTAGCCTTGCTCTTGCAAAATTATATGGAGCAGATGAAGAAAAAGCTTCTTTAGCCGGTCTAATTCATGATAATGCTAAAGCTATGCCTGATTTAGCATTAATAAAAATTGCAAAGAAAAATGAATTTAAATTAGACAAGGTATATAAAGCCTATCCCCAACTTTTACATGGCTTTGCTTCTTCCATAATAGGAAGAGATGTTATGGGTATTGAAGATGAAGATATCTTAAGTGCCGTAGCTTGCCATACCACAGGAAAGGAAAATATGAATTTGCTTGATAAAATAATATACATAGCAGATTATATTGAGGTTAATAGGAACTTTCCTGGGGTAAAGGAATTAAGAGAGCTCGCTTTTAAAGATTTAAACAAAGCTATGCTAAAGGCTTTTGACATGACTTTAAACTATGTAATAGAAGGTGGTAAACTGATACATCCTCTAACCATAAAAGCAAGAAATTATATAATTTTTAATGAAACAAAGGAGACGGAAATATGAAAAAAGAAATAATAAATACTGAGAAGGCACCCAAAGCTATAGGTCCATACTCTCAAGCAGTTAAATTTGGAGATTTTATATTTACTTCTGGTCAAATACCAATAGATCCTGAAAGTGGAGAGCTTATTTCAGATATTTCAAAAGCCACTAGCCAGTGTATAGAAAATTTAAAGTGTATATTGAAAGAGGCAGGAACAAGCCTTAATAATGTTATTAAGACTGTAATTTACATGAGAAATTTAGAAGAATTCTCTATAGTAAATCAAGTATATGCTACTTATTTTACTGAAAATCAACCAGCTAGATCTTGCGTTGAGGTATCAGCCCTGCCAAAGGACGCAATTATAGAAATAGAAGCTGTTGCATACATAGATTCACAAAAGGAATAGTTATATGAGCGATAAATTAAAATATATTATGAACCTTGATCATGATATGCAGCTTAGAGATTATTTAAAAAAAAAGCTCAATCTTTCTTCAAGATTGATTCGAGGTGCTGCTGTAACTAGCAGAATATTTGTTAATGAGAAAGTGGTTAAATTAAATCAAATTGTCTCCCCAGGGGATTTAATTGCTATTGATATAAATAAGGATGAGACCCAAGATATTACACCAGAGGATATAGAAATTGATATAGTTTATGAGGATGGAGATATAATTATAGTTAATAAACCTATAAATATGGTTGTACATCCAACTAAGAGCTATCAATCTGGAACCTTAGCAAATGCACTTTTATATTATTTTCAAAAGACTGGTGAAAATTGTATAGTAAGACTAGTTAATAGGTTAGATATGGATACCTCCGGATTAATTATAATAGCTAAAAATCAGTATTCCCATATGATGTTATCTAGAAGTATGGAGAAGGATGAATTAATAAAAGGCTACACAGCAGTAATACATGGTTTTATGGAGGAAGATAAGGGAACAATCGATTTGCCTATATATAGAGTTGGACAGGGAACTATAAAAAGAATAGTACATGAGGATGGTCAAAGGTCAATCACTCATTATAATGTACAAGAGAGCTTAATTAAAGGGCAGATATTGAGTCTGCGATTAGAAACTGGAAGAACCCATCAAATAAGAGTGCATCTTAGCCATGAAGGCCACCCCATATATGGAGATAGTCTATATGGGGTTGAAGAGGATATCACTCTTATATCAAGGCAAGCGCTTCATGCATCTTACCTTTGCTTTAAGCATCCAAGAACTGGTAAGGAAATATGTCTAAAGTCTAAGCTTCCAAAGGATATATTAGATTTAATTGAAAAACTAAACGTATAAGTTATTAGTAGTAATATACTTTTTTCTTTTTTCTTTTAAATATTTTAATTATAAATCTTAAAATCAAAATTAGAATCAGAATACTAATAATTATTATTACAAAAATATATAATCCTGTCATTATCTTATGTGAAAAACTATCGCTGCTTTTAAGGGTGATAGTTTTTTTCATATAATCATTGCCACTCACAAGATTTAAGCTTCCAAGTGTTTTAGTACCTAGCGTTAGATCCCCCTTGGATACATAATCCCCTTTTTTTATAGAAATAATTTGTTTACTCGTATCCTCTAAAGTAAATTCAGGCTTCAAAGCCTCATTTTTATTTTCAGTATAATAAAAGTCATCCTCTGCATAAAGAGGGATGGTTAATGCTTTTGTTTTATAGTTTGTTACAAAGTCACCTTTAGAATATAATTTGGTTAAATTGAAATTGTCAAAACCATAATTTAAAAGTGCTACAGCATCTGGGAAAAATCTATTGTTAGTCTCATCATGGAGGAGTACAACAATAAATCTATGACCATCTCTACTGGCGCTAGCCACATAGGAGGCGAAAGATTCTACTGTATAACCGGTTTTTCCACCTTCTATACCTTCATAGTAGTATTTTCTATGTTTTGGATCAAGATTTGGTTTTAAGGCCAATGCATTTTCACCTTGAAGGAATCTCTCCACAGTTGTTTTATTAGTAGCCTTCATTTTGTAATAAGGGGTCAAGGCAATAGTTGAAAATTCACTATGTTTAATAAGCTCTTTCATAATAAGAGCTAAGTCCATTGGAGTTGTGCGATGATCCTTATCATATAAACCACAGGAATTTACAAAATTAGTATTTTTGCAGCCAAGCTCAAGTGCTCTTTTATTCATCATTTTAACAAAGTTCTCTTCCGAACCAGAAATTTGCTCTGCTAAGGCTAAAGCGCAATCGTTTCCAGAGGGTAAAAGTAAACCATATAATACATCCTTAACCGTTACGACTTCTCCTTCTATAAGACCAATACTGCTACCTATAGCAAAGGGGGGATTCTTTCCAACTGTAATTATATCATCTAATTTGCAATTTTCCAGGGTTAGTAAAGCTGTCATAAGCTTTGTAGTTGATGCAGGGGCATATTGGGTATCTATATTTTTGGAGTATAAAATTTCTCCAGTATTAGCATCCATAAGTATTGCACCTTCAGCAGCTACTGATATATTGGATTCCTCTGCACTAGCATTATAAAACGACGTTAACATAATAAAGATAATAACAGAGAAAATCAGTAAAAGCTTTTTCATTTGTACCTCCTAAGCGAGTAAAATTACCATTAGCTATAATTATAACAAAAAAAATGAGAATTGGCGATATTATTTTTTAAAATTGTCAATAATCTAGTGGGAGGTTATTTTATGAAAAGAAAAAAGATAATTGGCTCAGCTTGCATTTTGGCCGTTTTTATTATATTTTTTATTGTAAACTTAATAAAAACTCAACCAAAGAGTGTAATTGATAAAGACATTTTTGTGGAAAGTAGTAGTACAACTTCTAATTCCACAGTAAAAAGTGGTGGAGCGTTAAGTGTAACGGTTGAAATTAATGGAGAGATAGCTCTTCCAAGTGTTTACACTTTAAGCTATGGAAGTAGAGTTGCCGATCTAATAAATAAAGCAGGCGGTTTAACAAAATCAGCAGATATTTCAAAGCTAAATATGGCAAAGAAACTTAAGGACGAGGATTATATTTATATACCTTCAATTGTAGCAACTACAGCTGCAACAGGGGTTCCCCCAAGTAGTAAGACTATTAGTGATAAAGTGGATATTAATTCTGCAAGTATAGAGGAACTAGATGCTGTGTCAGGAATTGGGCCTGTTACAGCAGAAAAGATTGTTACTTATAGAGAAAAAAATGGTTCCTACAGTGTGCTTGAGGATTTAAAAAAGATTGGAGGTATTGGAGATAAGACTTTAAGTAAGATAAGAGATAAATTAGAAGCCAGATGAAAGTATAATTTTTATTTAATTTAGGAGATCATAATGAAAAAACCTTTAGTTTATTATGCACTGTCATTATATTTTGGTTGTCTGGAAGGCTTCTTGATAGATAATAAGGCTCTTCCGTTAGCACTAATATTTTTATTAATGCTTATATTCATTCTGGGTTTTACTTTAAAGAGGATATACTTTCTATTTTGTTTAGGCTTTTATATACTTGGTTTTTTAAGCATATTAAACTATTACCATTTAAATTTACCTAAAGGGGAAGATTTAACTAAAGTTAAATTTGAAGAGGTGGATGATTACTACTCCCTAGGTAAATATAATGGGAAATTGATATATATAGAAGGAAAACAAGATAAAGCCCTGGAAGGCAAGATAGTATATGCACTAGGAACCTATACTCCCAGCAAGAATTATTCAAAAGGTTATGTTGCAACATTAAATATCGTTAAGATTATAAGCGCAGAAAAAACTATATATTCAACTTTTTTAAGTAATAAGAATGCCCTAGAGGAGAAGTATAAAACGAATCTAGGGCTAGAAAATTCTAATATTATAATGGCTGTTTGTTTTGGTGATACAAGTAAACTAAATAAAGAAGATAAAGAAGCTTATATAAATTACGGAGTGTTATTTGCACTTAGTTTATCAGGCTATCACCTTATAATCATGTTTTATTTAATAAAAAAGTATTTTGGGATAATACCTGCCATGGTATTTTGTTTTATATTTATATTTTTACTAGATTTTCAAACTTCAGCTTTTAGAGCCTTTATTTTTATTGTTATAGCAAGCCTTTCTAAAAAGTTTTATAAAAATTATGATAGTATATCAATTCTAAGTCTTTCCGCTATAATCTTACTAAGTCTCTGGCCATTTTTTTCAATGGAACTTGGGTTTCATTTATCCTTTTTAGCAGTTTTAGGTATATATTTATTCAATGATAAAATAAAAAGATTTTTTTTCTATCTTCCAGATAATCTTAATAGCTCAATTGCTTTAGCTTTAAGTACTCAAATATTCACTTTGCCCTTTTTAGCCTTTACCTTAAGGGATTTTAGTTTAGGGTTTTTACCAGGGGGTATAATTCTAATTCCTTTTTTTCAGCTTCTTATACCTTTTACCACACTAGTGAGTTTATTATCTTTTTCAACTTTTCTATTTACCATTGGATGCAGCATATTAAATTATTTATTGATGAGCCTTAAGGGTGCCTTGTATATATTATCTTTTTTAAATATGGGAAAAGGGTATATACAAGTTGAAGAAGCTGTATTCATTCTACTACTGCTTATAATTTTTATTTTATATTCTAGGGGAGGTTATAAGAAGTTAAAATATGCTCCCTTATTCTTACTTGTTATTTTCCCAATGTTCAACTATAAATTTATTACCCAGATGTACTATATGAAGTATGGCAATGCAGAACTAATTGAGATTAAATATAAAAATAAAAATGTTTTACTTATTGATGGTAAGATAAAAGGAATAGATAAAATAAAATATATTGAAGGGGTTACAGGCACAAAAGATTTATTTCCAATTGGGGATAATCTGTTAAAAATTAATATTAATCCTGATTTAACTTTAGAGTGCCTCCAAAAAAGCAACAGTTTGGATGAACCAAATATATTACTAAGATACAGAAATATTAATTATGTATTTGCACAGTCAATAAATAATGATTTGTATAGCCATGAAAATTATAATGTAATTGACTTAAAAGTAGGTTATAGTAAAGAGATAACATATCAAGTAGTAAGTTACAGCACTATTTATATTGCATTTAATAAGGTTTTTGTTATAAAGGATTGAGGTAGAAAATATGAGTATAGATAATACTAATTTTTTTATATATTATGGGACGGATGAGGGTAGAATAGACGAGATTTTAGAAGGGCTTGAAGGGAAATATATTAAAAAAGCTTACCAGGATATGAATTATTGCAAATATGATGGTAAAACTGTGGAAGTTTCACAAATAATTAATGCTTGCGAAACTATGCCTTTTTTTGCAGATAAAAAAATGGTGGTTATTTATAGAGCTACTTTTCTAAGAAATGATGGGGACAAGCAAGAAAAAAAGAAATTAGATGAGATCTTAGAATATGCTAAAAGCATGCCTGTGTATTGCATTTTGGTTATTTGTTACGTATTAGAAAATCCTAGAGAAAAAGTTAGTAATGCTATAAAATTCTATAAGGGATCTGGGGAAGTAGTAAAGGTTGATAAATTAAAGGGTATCCAGCTAATAAAAAAAGTTTCAGATCTTTTTCAAGTGAGTGAAAAAAAGGTAGATAAAGTCTTAGTAAATCTATTTTGTAGTCGAATAGATGGAAGTCTTTTAAATATTAAAAATGAAATAGATAAATTATGTTCATATACACTAAATAGAGCTATAAAAAAGGAAGACATTATGCTTATGCTTCCTAACAAAAATGATGATGATATTTTTGATTTAGTCGATTCAATAGCCCAAAAAAAATTGGAAAGAGCTCTTGAATTGTTAAATGAGCTTTTATATAAAGGTGAGTTAATAACTATAATACTATCTATGATTGAGAGGCAATTTAAACTTTTATTTATTGTAAAGGAAAACTCTGAGGCAAAGATAAGCAAAGCTGAAACCTGCAAGAAATTCATATTGAACGAATATATTTATGATAAGCTGCTAATTCAATGTAGGAAGTTTTCAGGGGAAGAGTTAGCGAAAAATATATATAGCTGTATAATATGTGAAAAAAATATAAAAAGTCTTTCCACGGAGCAAAAACTAGAACTAGAATTACTTATAGTTAAAGCCATCAATATTTGATAATAAATAAATTTGGATAAAAATAAAAACTGTTTTGGGTATTACCAAAGCAGTTTCACTTTTTTCTCATTAAGCTGACAATTTATTAAGCTTATTAGCTAATCTAGATTTCTTTCTAGAAGCCATATTCTTATGAATTATTCCTTTTGAAGCAGCCATATCTAAAGCTTTAACTACAGAAACAAATGATGACTTACTCTCTTCAGCTTTACCGCTTAATAAAGAAGCCTCAAACTTTTTAATAGAAGTTTTAAGAGCAGATTTAACCATTCTGTTTCTTAAAGTCTTAGTCATTGTAATCTTAATTCTTTTTTGAGCTGACTTTATGTTTGCCATATTGTTACACCCCCTTATTATAAATTAAACTTATGGGGAACATATTTTATGTTCATATTTATACAACAGAAGCTATTATACCATTTATTATGAACTACTTCAAGTATATTTATTTTAATATTCAAGTCAAATTTAATCACGTTCTTTGAATAGTATATACAAAAGTGGAAAAGCTATACACATAATCTAGTAAGGAGTGATTTGATGTCTAATATTCATACTGATTTAGCAATTGAGTTAAGGGAAATTAACAAAACAGAAGGCAGCGAAATACCTGGCGTTATTGTTAAGGAGTCTCAGGAAGATAACATTAAAATAACGGTAGTGGATGTGACCAGCGAAGAAGGGGAACGAATTATGGGTAAGGCTATAGGCAGATATATAACTATAGATTTGCCTAAATTCACCAGGTATGACAGACAAGTAATAGAAGCGGTTGAAGATATAATGTCTAAACAACTATTAAGCTTGTTAAAAATCCAGGATGGAAATACAGTTTTGGTTGTAGGCTTAGGTAACTGGAATATTACTCCAGACTCTCTAGGACCTAAGGTTATATCAAAGCTTATGGTAACAAGACATCTTAAGCAATTGGTTCCAGATGCCTTGGATGAAGGCATAAGGCCTGTATGTGCAGTAGCTCCTGGAGTTTTAGGATTAACAGGTATTGAAACTAGCGAAATTATCAAGGGAGTAGTAGAAAAAATCAAGCCTGATTTAGTAATCTGCATAGATGCCTTAGCATCTAGAAAGTTAGACAGAGTTAATTCTACAATACAAATATCTAATACTGGTATTTCTCCTGGGTCTGGAGTAGGCAATAAAAGAATGGAGATAAGCAGTAAAACCCTTGGAGTACCTGTGATATCCATAGGAGTTCCCACGGTGGTAGATGCGGCTACAATTGCAAACGATACTATTGATTTAATGATTGATGAAATGATAAAAAAGGCAAAAAAAGGCACGGAATTTTATAGTATGATAAAATCTGTTGATAAAAATGAAAAGCAAGCCCTTATACAAGAAATATTGAATCCTTTTGAGGGAAACCTAATGGTAACACCAAAAGAGGTTGATACTGTTATAGAATCTATATCAAAAATTATTGCAAATGGTATTAATTTAGCCTTGCATAAGGGTATAGATTTAGAGTATATTAATGATTTTCTAAATTAACTGGATCTGATTTGATGAGAAAAATATTATATTTTATTTTATTTTCATGCATTTTAACCATAGTAGTAGTAGGCTTTATTTCCATAAGCTATAAATTGCCAAACACTATAAAAAATCGTTCTTATTTTCAAGTAGAATATAAAGATAATCCTTTTTTGTTATCTATTAAAACTGATGAGTACATTATTGATGTGAGCCCTGATATACCTTACAAAGTTTATAAAACAGTTAAAGTATCATTAAATAATACCTGTAATGATATATTTATATTTTTTAAACAAAAACTGGATAAGTTATAGAAAGCATTATATAATCAGAACTATGTTTATTAACTATTATATAAATATGTTATAATCAATCATATAAATTTAATCGTAGTTTTGGAGGTATTTAAACCATGCAGAGTCTGAGGCAAAAGCATATAAGAAATTTTTCTATTGTTGCACATATAGATCACGGCAAATCTACTCTTGCAGATAGATTGCTCGAAGTTACAGGAACTATAACCCATAGGGAAATGGAAGCACAAATTCTTGACAATATGGATTTAGAAAGAGAAAGAGGTATTACAATAAAAGCTGTTGCAGCTAGAATCATATATAAAAGAGCGGATGGAGAAGAGTATATATTAAATTTAATTGATACTCCAGGGCATGTTGATTTTAATTATGAGGTATCTAGAAGTTTAGCTGCTTGCGAAGGTGCACTACTAGTGGTAGATGCAACTCAGGGAATTCAAGCCCAGACCTTAGCAAATTGTTATTTAGCGCTTGACCATAATCTTGAAGTCGTTCCAATAATAAATAAAATTGATTTAGCTAGTGCTAGGCCACAAGAAGTTATTAAGGAGATCGAAGACATAATCGGAATTTCTGCTTCCGATGCTCCACTTATTTCAGCTAAATCAGGTCTTAATATAGAACAAGTTCTAGAAGCTATAGTAGAAAAAATACCACCCCCTGAAGGAGATGAAGATGCTTCTCTAAAAGCTTTAATTTTCGACTCCAGATATGATAGCTATAAGGGAGTAGTAAGCTATATAAGAATAAAAGAGGGCTCAGTTCGTGCTGGTACTAAAATAAAATTAATGGCAACTGAAAAGATTTTTGAAGTAAATGAAGTGGGTATATTTGCACCTCAGTTTGTTCCTGTTGAAGAACTACGTGCAGGAGATGTTGGATATT
>Ga0209430_1000659_pt1 | contig 32558 bp, 23 predicted proteins | sample BarGraIncub1133A_FD_184504 | JGI IMG/M metagenome (GOLD analysis project Ga0209430, IMG submission 184504) | Arctic peat soil microbial communities from Barrow, Alaska - Barrow Graham LP Incubations 11-33A (SPAdes) (version 2) | ecosystem: Environmental > Terrestrial > Soil > Wetlands > Peat... | reverse complement strand
GCAGTTTAAAGACACAAATGCCTGACCGCACCTATACAATATTTAAACCATAACTATCTGATATACACCCTATATTTGAGATTCGCCATTGACCTCAACTTGCGGGAGACTCCTTGATTATCAAGGGGCCTCTCTTTTTATTGCTGTCCAAATGAAGAACTTTTCTTCATTTGTTCCTTGTGACTTTCCCTGAAATCCCCAGCATCATCAAGATCAGAAGATTCTTTCAAAGACTCCCATTTGAAATTCTTATGGTAAGGGTCCAGCGCTTTTTGAGGGTCAAAGATGCGTTTGTCAATCATCTGTACTGAATAAGGAGTGAAATCGGGCTTATCTGTAAAGAAATCCTGCAAGAGCGAAGCTGTCGCATCAAATTGGTTTAAGGCCGGAAGATCGTTAATTTGGTAAATTGTCTTGAGAATAGCACCAAAATTGGCATGCGTATGTGATACGTAATTCTTTTTTATCCAGGGGCTAATCATCATCAGTATAGAACGGTGGGCATCCACATGGTCTCTGCCATCCTGTGCATCATCTTCTGTAACAATCACCAGCATCTCGGGCCACCATTTCGAACGGCTCAGGGTATGAAGCACCCGACCCAGGGCCAGATCGTTATCTGCCATGTAAGATTCCTTGAAAGGATATCCATCATTTGGCCTTTCCTTGGACCCATGGTCATTTGGAAGCATCATGGTAATGACGGCTGGAAATTCTTCTTTACCGGACAACCATTTGTCTTTCAGCTCTTCTTCAAACATATCTACCCTAAACTGATCGGGTACACTGGTATTGAAAGTTGCAAATTTTCGGGAGGTCCGGTCAAAGAGAGGTTTCGGCATTGGGAACATAACACCCAATTTTATACCTGAATATTTATGCCATTGCTCTTCTGATGAACCGGAAAATTCAAAACCAAGTCCGAAGTTGAAGAAGCTTACTCCGTGTCGTGAAAGATGTTCCCACATTCCTCCAGCTTCATTGTAATCTTCAGGAAAGACAGCCCCGGATGATCCTGCCACCATCCTCCGACCATGTGCGGTACTTAGTACATTTTCCGAAATTTTCACTGAACTGTTGATCTCTACCCATTCGTTCGGATAAGTTCCGACCATCCACCTGTGGCCATGTACGGAAGCATCAGAGTCGGTGTAAAAATTATCGCTGACCGCAAATCCGGAGGCTAGTTTCTGGTGATTGGGCATTACATTTACGTGTTCAACGATCCTTGTCTTGTCTTTGTTCGATACAGTAGCATCCTTGCCATACCTGGCCAGAGACCGGTCTCCTCTCGCATTTGGCAATTCACCAAACACCTCATCATAAGTTCTGTTTTCCTTGGTAATGTATACGATATGTTTGATCGGACTCTTACGAATGCCAATAGCAGGAGGCAAAGGATTTTTGCCATCGTCATCCACTTTTACCTCCGTGAATGTGTTTTCTATAACACGTTGGGTGGTTTTTGAGAGATCTGATTCATTGATGCTTATCTTCTCAAAAGTGCCGGACATGATGTCTCCGACGTAAGTACCGGCCACCATGGGATCGAAACCTTCCCCTGCGTTGCGACCTGAACCGAATCCACGGGCAGTGACCACGTAAAGGGTCTTGCCGTCGGGCGAAATTCTTAGTTTGGTTGGGAACCACCCAGTTGGGATGTAACCGAGTACTTTATTTTTTATTGCATCAACAACTGCAACGCAATTTAACCCGCTCAAGGCGGCGAATAATCTGGATCCATCATGACTTAGTTCAATTCCAAAGGGAATCAGTCCCCTGAAAGAATCAATTCTTGGATCTATCTTAAGCTGAATAGTTGAGATTACTTTTCCGGATTTTGGATCTAAAACTGAAATATTATCGTTGGTGGCATTGGTGACAAAGACTTTATCCTTTCCGGCTGCAATGGAATTGGGGCTGGAACCACCTTCCACTTCAATTCCTGCAACCATTTCCCCCATCCGGTAGCCTGTCTTTTCTTTCGAAATTACCTGTTGCTTATCAAGATCAATGGTCCAGACAGATACGGCTTCCGGTACCTGAGGACTCCCAAGACCGGGTATTTTTTGACCGTTGATTACAACGCCTTTTTCAGCGTCATTGGAAGGGATACCATAAGGTGGAAAATCCAGTCCAACCTTCTCAAGGTTATCCTTGTCTAATCCAGGGGCCAGGGGATAATCGTAAATACCCGTATTGGCTACATAAGCGAACTTCCCATCCGGAGAAATATCAATTCCAAAAGGAAACCGACCAGTAGGGATACTTCCAGCCAAAGTATTGGTTTCCAGATTCATGACAACCATCCTGAAATTAAACTGATCCAGGATAAAAAGGGTCTTTCCGTTTTTTGAGAGCCTTATATCACCAGTGAAACTGTCTTTGAACAAGACCTCGTTGTACAGGCCATTAATAGAAATTCTTTTGATGATCTCAAGTTTGATCAGGTCAAAAAGGATGATGTCACCATTGTTTCCGCCGCTCAGATAGGCAATTTTATTGTCTTTACTGATTGCAGCACCCATATAGGATCCTTTTTTCTGAAAAGGGGAAACTACTTTCTTGTCAGTCAGATTCTTGGTGTTGATGATAGTGAGCAGATCATTGTGTACGGCCAATGCGAGTGATCCATCTTCTGATAGGGTCATTCCAAAAGGATCCGGTGCAATTCTTATGGTTTCACCTGCTGGCCGGACGATTCTGCCATTTGGAATGATACTTTCTCCACTGTAATCGATGCTGCAATATCTGTTATATCCGGGAACCTGGAGAGTTGAAACGGACTGTTTCTGGGCGTAGGAAAATAAAGACGAAAAGAATAACAAAATTAGAATTCTGTACATATCAATAGGACAAAAAAGTTAGTTGCCTGCGGTAGGAGCCTTTTCTATGGGTACTACAGTGTTTTTACTTCCGCTAAAGGATGCGATATCAAAAAGCAGGGTAAAGCGGATGGTGTTGGCCAGCGGATTATTTTGATGGATCGGGATTAGATAAGAGAAATCAATAGAACAGATGCTCATCTTCAAACCCAATCCGGTTGAGAAGAATTTACGGTTTCCTTTGAACTCACTTTCATTGAAGTAACCCCCACGAACTGCAAACTGGTGTCTGTACCAATATTCCAAACCGGCAGAGAAATTAATCTCCTGCATTTCTTCTTTAAATCCACCAGGAGCATCAGCAAATGATGAAAAGATTGAACCGGGAACAGACATATTGGCTTCGTTGTTGTTCAGGATAATTCCGTCGGAAGAGGTCGAAGTGATGGTATTCAGTTTTGGTGTAGGAACCATTAATTTATTGATATCGAATGATAAAGCAAGTGAGTTGTTTGAGTCAAACTCTTTGCTGTAAGTAGTTCCTAATCTAAGGTTGGCTGGCAGAAACTCTTTGTTCTGGCCGTCATCATAAGATATTTTGGAACCGATATTCGACAGATTTATACCGAAAGCAATCGACTGGTCATTCTCGCTATTCCCGAAATTTTTATGGTAATAAAAGGAGACATCACTGGAGAATGCATGGCCGGGTACATAAGAATCGGGACCTATGCCTCCGGAGAGATCTGAACGGATGTATCTTAGGGCAACAGCGCCTGAAAAGTTGTCTGATAGTTTCCTTGAATAACTAACATCAAAGGCAAATTCATTTGGACTAACATTTGCCAGGCTTGTTCCGTTCTGGTCGGTCAGAAGGATCTCTCCCATAGAAAAATAACGAAGGGAAGCGCCAAGAGTTTGGTAATTATCCAACTTGTAATATCCTGATAAATACGCAAGATTGATATCGTTAACCAACTGTCTCAACCATGGGGTATAGGATAAAGCAAATCCGAATTTTTCCTGCGAGAAGGCAAACTTCGATGCATTCCAAAACTGTGAGTTTGCATCAGGGGAGGTAGCCACACCGGCATCACCCATGGCTCCATGTCTTGAATCCGGTGTAATGGTGAGGAAAGGGACTGCCGTCGTGATAGGATTATATTGAACTTCCTGGCCGGTAGGCAGGCTCTGAGCATTAATATTCTGACAAAAGACCAAAGAAAGCAAAATAGTAAGTAGCCGGGCAAAACGAATTATTCTCATTGAACTTATTTTTACAGGTAGTAATTCAGGATTTTTTATCAAAGTAAGTTTAAATATTCAGAGTTTTAAAAAAAAGTTGACAATTTAAAAAATTAGTGTCGAAAATATTTAGTAAATACCTGATGGTCAGATCCAATATCTATGATCAAACTACCAGTTGCAAGTTCAAAAATAACTGAATTTACCTTTTCTTTTATTACATCATTGTCGTAATCAATACCATCTATTACCCTAATTTTCAGATCGTTGTTGTCTAGCGGAATAATCTTGAAATGGGATTTGTCATAGATCCTGAAATTCAGAATTCTAAACGGTTTCAATTCCGAAGTATTTATTTCAACAATTCCATCTTCGTTTTTGAGCAATTTTATTTTCTGTATTAGCTCCTCTGCGGGGGTCAATAAACTTTTTCCTTCCGTCAGTATCTCCTTATAAACTGCTGTTAATTCTCCACTTGTCAGCCGATCTCCGTCCATAATGATGGAATTAAGCACGGAGGATATTCCGGCGATGGTTCGTTCTATGCCAAGTTGACGCAATCTACTGATGCTTTGACGAAGGCGGAGGAGAGATTTCTTGACCACTCCTTCTCCTGGTTTTTCCAGTCCAGTGGTTTGGTACCTCGATGCAATATAACATAGACCTTCATTGGTGTATTGTTGAAATCCTGTTTCCCCTTTTCTTTCATCTTCATTGGATAACTGAACAGATTGAATTTCACCAGACCTGGAAAATCTTACGACATAGAATAACTTAGCGTCCTCTTCCAAATCATCCAATCCGCTCTTTGTCAACCATCCGACCTTACCATCTCTGTCGAATTGGGCAAAAAACAGATCCGGGTCAGTGGGAGCAGACTGGATTTTCATTCCATTACACTCAAGTTCTCCCCTAAATGACCCGGCCAGATAAAATTCATTCTTATCGAGCTGTTTTAATTCCAATCCAAAAGCCTTACCCCCAGTTCTGAATTTAACCATCCAGACCAGCGTATTGTTCGCATCAAATTTTGCGATGAATGGTGCAGGTACAGACAAAGCATGGGTCGAAATGTTTTCCTTAAAATAGCCTGTAATAAAGGAATTTCCGCTTTCATCCTTCAAATAATCAGTACCAGTACCACTCCTCTCGGCTCCGAAGGCCATGGCGAGTTTCCATATTTTTACTTTCCTTAACTCATCATCCTTTTTGTTGTAAAGCTCTGTGATAAGTGGTTTCATTGGGTAAAATTCTTTCATTGCCAGTCCAATGGGGGCATTTTCAAAAGTAGGGTCGGCGATAGTGTAGCTTCTTCCATTGACAAGATAATTATCCCCATCCATGGGTTGCCCCAATGATATTGCAACCGAGAAGAACCCCGGGAATTCTACAAGCGCGGCCTTTTGATTGAGTAGATTCGTTATCATCCAGCCAAAAAGCAAGGCTTTTCCCTTGTCGTTACTTTCGTCCTTAAAGAGAAGTTCTTCGGGGAACATGAATCGATCATAACCATACATATCATTGTAAGGGCGATAGGCGAATACTTTTTGTACGAACCGTTGAAGAAAGGCGGCACCTTCTTCTTTTTTCATTCCTGCAAGAACAGGTTTGATTTGCTTTAAAAGACTTTCGCCTGACAGAAAACTAAAAGGAGCGTTGAAATAAACTGTCGGATCAGTTTGTGGATAGGACTCAAGAAAGCGGATATCCTCCGGATTATATTTCAGATTGAATTCGTACAGCCTTTTATCCCATCGAAATTCAATATTCTTGTATTGGACTTCGCCTTGAAAATTCAGTGACTGTTTGATGTTTAGGTGTATAGATCGTCCAGCTCCCGGATGGTTCGGAAGATAGGAAGTAATCGGGAATGAATGTATTGGCTTGTCAATATAATATACGGAACCATTAATTCTGACGGAATGAACGCCAAATATCTCTGTTGAAGAAGTGTACAAAACGGAACTGCCGAGCTGATTAAAGCCAATTTTCACATCATAGCCTGATCTGGTCATTAATGCCCATGAAAGCAATGTCTCTCCAGCCTCGTTATTTGGATATAATGCATTTGTAAAGGCTTTTATGAGTAAAAAATATCCCCAATCGTTAAGTCCTAACCTGTTTTGGACAACAATTAGCTGGTTGACAAGATGATTGCTGTTTGCGACAATAAATTTTTTCCAGTAATCGACGACTATTTCTTTTGTGACAGGTTGATCAACAGGTAACGACAATAACTTATCATAAGTAAGAACAATGTTATTACCGTAGAATTTGAAATTCAGTTTAAGCGGGTTGGCGGTAATATAGTCGGGTTTTCTGATCCTTGGTGTGATGTCGGAACTTTGTGAACCTGAGTAATCGCTTGCTTCAGAGGAAAAACATGGCAGAAACCGGGGATTGTGATACGAAGTTTCATCAAAATTAAATTGGGGAGCCTTTTCAAATTTTTTGGATTTTGGAACTGGAGCACCTGGTACGACTGGAAATTTATCCCATTCGGAATCAAGACCTTCCGTCAGTACATTGTCCTGTACCCTTGAGAAATAGTGAAATCCCGACTGAAGGTATGGGAGAGGCCTTTGATTGTTTAGGAGATATTCTTTGCTCTCTTTCACCCAGATTTCTTTAAATTCCTGGATAGACTGGCCAAAGGTCAATAACGAATAAAATAGAAAACAATATATAAGTACAATGCGCTCTCCAAACAATTTTGTGATTATTTAAGTTTTTACAAAGATAATTCAAAATACAAAGTTCACTATAATAATTTGACGGTAAAATACCTAATTTTGAGACGAGTAAACTGAAATGGGAATCATCTTTAAATATATAAACGTCATCGTTATTGCCAGTCTGAAATTCTTTTGGGCTACTCCGTATGCCTATCTCTTTGGGCTGAATAAAGTGGAGACTTTTGTCATGATGGAGATTGGCGGACTCCTTGGTTTTTTGTTTTACTATTCTTTCTTCTCCTTCATGCTGAAAGAGCTTAAGCTTATCTGGCCTTTGATCTATTACATAACCCCGAGAATTTTTAAGCTAAGATTTGAGCAGTGGCTTGATAGGAGAAGATACAGAAAGCTGACAGCAAATAAATTCACAAGATCAAATAAAATGATTATCCGCATTCGCAGGAAATACGGGATGTTGGGGATTATTGTTTTAACACCGGTAATCTTATCTATCCCGGTAGGGGCTTTCCTGGGTACTAAATATTTTCACCACAATTATAATTTTATTCGCTCGATGTTATTGTCCATTTTTTTATGGGGAATAGTCTCTGTACTACTGTTTAGCACATTTTTACATTCCTGATGCTTCAGCGACGTAAGAAAGTCATAAAATGCTACTTGTGAAGTTATGGGTGGTTGCTGCCCTTGATTAGTGATCTTGTTGGAAAGCTCGTTATCCAGAATTCTGGAAGAAGTATTGTCTTCCCACTGTAATTCCAGGAATCCTTTGAGCTCTTTTTTCAAGTCAGTATCATAAACCGGTACTGTTACCTCGACCCTTCTGTCAAGGTTTCTGGCCATCAAATCTGCTGAAGAAAGATAAATGTTCTCCTTGCCACCATTGTAGAAATAATAAATTCTTGAATGCTCAAGGTATCTGTCAATAATTCCGATGGAGGGAATAGAGAAGCTTTCATCTGCCGGACAGGATAACAGTGAAAACATTCCCCTGACGTTTAGTCTGACCTCCACACCGGCTTTTGCAGCGTCGTAAAGTCTGGCAATAATTTCAGGATCAACAAGATTATTACACTTAAAATGGATAGCTGCTTTCATCCCGTTTTTGGCAGCCTGAATTTCCTGTCTGATCAGCTGGATCATTTTATATCTCATCGTAAACGGAGAAACCATTAAATGATGGTATCTTCCAATCATGTAATTTTTCTGAAAAAACCCAAAGACCTTGGCGACCTCTTTTGAAATGACAGGATTTGCAGTCCAAAGCATCTGATCAGAATAAATCCTTGCGGTAGTCTCGTTGAAATTTCCGGTTCCAATACATGCATAATGAACAATATCTTTATCCTCTTTTTTGGAAATAAGACAAAGTTTAGCGTGAACTTTTAAGCCGGGAACGCCTAATATGACTTTTACTCCTTCCCTGGTTAATATATTGCCCCACTGTATGTTCTCTTGTTCATTGAACCTTGCTCTCAGCTCTAATACTACCGTGACTTTTTTGCCGTTTCTTGCCGCGTTAATCAACGCATGGAAAACATTGGAATTTTTTGCCACCCGGTAAGCAGTCATCCTGATCTCTGTGACTTTTGGATCAATGGATGCCTCCCTTAAGAGATCGATAAAATGGTAGAAGGAGTGATAAGGGAAGTGAAGAAGGATATCTTTTTTAGCAATCGATCCAAGGTAAGGCGTTCTTTGGGGGATATCCGGGTGTTGCAATGGAGTTATCGTTTTGTAATACAGATTTTTATTCCCGATTGACGGGAATCCCATGAAATCCTTGAAGTTATGAATTCGCGAGCCCCCGATAATTACGTCATCCTTGTCAAAATTTAATTTTTTAAGTAACAGTGAAAGGAAATTTTCCGGAATTTCTTTATCATGAACAAATCTGACCAATTCGCTGTTGCCCCGTTTTTCGAGACTTTTCGTCAATATTTTTACATAACTTTCTGCCACATCATCATCAAGATCGAGTTCAGCATCGCGGGTGACTTTGAAGATATAAGAGTTTATTTTCTTAAAACTGAACATGTAAAAAATGTCCTTTAATTCATATCGGATCACATCCTCTAGTAAAATGATATGTCTCTTTTGATCATCGGAAGGCAGTACCACAAATCTGGGAAGAATATCGGTTGGTACTTCGATGAGTGCGTATTCCTCTTTTTTTGATTTACCCAGGACTACTGCAAGGTAGATGGCATCATCGTTTAAGGTAGGAAGCTTCTGGTTCTTCTTGATGATGATGGGCATGATTCTGGGACGAACCTCTTCTTTAAAGTAGGCCGTTACGTATTCTCCCTGTTCAGGAGTCAGATGCGTCTCGTTGATAATGAATATGTCTTCATCTGCCAGATCTATAAGCAGTTGTTTATAGATTCTTTCGAACCTTATGCTTTGGGAAACTACAGTTTGCTCAATCAGATTCAGAACATCTGCAGGTTGGTCGCCTTCAAGGAGAACAAGATTTTCGATGCTGGCGAGTCTGCGTAAGATGGCTACCCGGACGCGAAAAAACTCATCCAGATTATTGGAATAAATTCCCAGAAATTTAAGCCTTTCAATTAATGGCACCTCCTTTTTGGAAGCTTCCTGAAGTAGTCGCTCATTGAACGACAGCCAACTCAACTCTTTATTTCGGATTTTATTGTTCATTGCATCATTACGTTAGTCTGGTCTTTTTGAAGCGAATATCTTAACTGATCGAGCATGATAGGAACGTCATCGGCATCCACTCCCTGACGCAAAAGATGCTCAAGATCCTCATAAAAGGCTTCCATGAATTCCCGTTCAGACATTTCAGCATCGTTGATACTTTGCTTGTAAAAGTCAAGAGCAATTTTTCTTTTTCCCAGGCACCATTGTACATGGCCCATATTCATGAGATCAAACTTGTTCGGTGAGTCTTCCACCAGCATCTTGAAATAGCGCTCAGATTGCTGTTTTTTGCCTGTCAAGAGAGAACACCAGCCGATGGGTCTCCACACTTTCTTGTTGCCCGGGGATAAATATTCAACCTTGAAATAGGATTTTAACGCCTCTTCATATTGCTTCAACTCCATTCTGCAATGTCCGATTGATATATGAAGCGTCAAATTATCAGGCTCTAAGGCAACTGCACGGAGGTAATATTCAAGCGCTAAATCCGGCTTTTTCAAGTGTCTGTAACAAAGCGCGATCTTTTTAAAATTCCAAATCCGGTTCTGATCGAAAAGATCTGCCTTTAAATAAAAAGTCAATGCGAGCTCGAAGTCTTCCAGTTTCTGGTAACAATAGGCTAATTTCTGAATGATTTCAGGCTCTTCCTGATCTTTCAGAAGTATCTCATAAATTTCGGCTGCTTCGTGGTAATAATTTTTTGCAAAGTAAAACTCAGCGATATTCTTTAACAGATGATGGTCTTCGCTCAAAAGTTTCCAGAAGACACTTTTGTTGTGAAAATCGAAAGTCCAGGCAAAAATGTTCTCAAATCCTTCCCGCTGCGGATGAAGTTTGTAGAACCGGTAAAGGTCCCGGATGAACTGACCGGAAACCGCTTCAGCCTTTTTCTCCCTGGATATGACATCCTCTTCATTTTCGGCTTCGATCAGTTGATCAAACTCAGCGCTTAAATTGTCAAACATCATTTTTTTGTATTCAGCGGGAATGGTCTGCATACTGAAACAAAATGAATACTTATCAGAGTTACACAATACCGGAGTTTTCAGGATCAGGTCAAAGAGTTTTCGATTATCCTGCTGGTCCTCGGTGGAAGAGCTTCTGGTCAGTTGGGGATGGCTTGGATAAAAAGGAACAAACCAATTGGTTAGCTCACTAAAAAACGGAAAGTTTTTCAAATTGGCAAAAGAAGTCATGAATATATCTGCCCCCTTCATTTGCATTTCATTCAACTCCTCCATTTTGTCCATCAGCCCGGGAGAATCTTTGAAAATATCCCGCCATTCCGGATTTTTGTCTTCATTCCTGATGTCTCCCAGCATTGCTTCCAGACTCAGTTTATTTCTGAGGTTAGGACTCAGTTTCATCATTTCCGGCAAAATCTCATCCTGCAGCTTTCGCTGAATCTTTTCCGTTTCCCTGGAGCCAATCAGCTGGAGTAGTATTTTTTCAAGATGGAGTTTAAAAGAACTTCTTTCATTCAGCATTTCCAATCTGGCCGTTATGGCAGGGAATAGAAAAATCCTTTTGTCGTAGTGATACAAGGTTATGATCAAACCTGTCAGTGCCCTCTGTTTAACCTCCTCATTATCTGTTTCATACCCTTCAAAAAGCAACATGATTTTTTGCTCATCGAAGAACAGCAGCTGACTGAGAATTAATGAAGTGATCAGGAAGGCTTTTTCATAATACGGAATGAGAGGATTCAGCAGATAATTTTTGAAGGATGAAATCTCGTCCGCAGAAAGTTTGCTTTTAAACCAGATGTAGTAGAAGAGGCTGATAACTTTCTGATAATGAATTTCTTCTTCCTGTTCAAATTTTTTATCAAAGTACGAAACATCTATTAGTTGACGCAATTCACTTTCCTGATGAAACGATTCAAGTAATGCAATATGGGCCGACACATTCTCGATATTAAACCTGGCAAGCCCTCGCTTCTTCTGGTATTCCAGCGAATTAGAAAACTTCATTTTCAGACTGTCAGCGCAATGATCTGCCAGATCGAAAGTTGAAACCAGAATATGCTGATAGATTTTCTGTCTTTCCGGATCGGTAATCCCTTCGACCGTATATTTGAGCATGAATTTATAGTTCTGTTCCAGGTCGAGCAGCAGGTCACTGTATTCTCCCAGCCCATTTGCAGTGATCATCTTTTCGAGCAAGTCAAAGGCGGGCTTCAACTTCCTTTCCGAAAGTAGTTTGCAAATTGATTGGTGGCTGTTCTTAATTTCAATCTCATTCATGTCGCGACATCATCCCGTCACTGACTGGGACAGCCAAATTTACCATTTAAAAGTTCTTTTGCAAAATGTGGCGGATTACGCGGAGGGCAGGAGGAGATTCCGGGCGAAAGCCATTATTGGTCAGAATCGAAATTCGGCTTTCAGGAGAATATACCGTGGAAGTAATCTGTATTCGCTCCTGGAAAAACTGATATCGTCTATGGAATAACTCCTGAATGTTTTGGTATTTGATAAATTTTGCCCCGATAGGCTGAGAGTAAGCTTATTTTCTATCATGGTATAGCGAGCATCTAAATCCATGAAATAATATTTGTTGTTTTCCTTGTCAAGACTGCCAAAAAAGTAACGTTCCGAACGGATTTGAACATCCAATTTTTTCCCAATCATAAAAGATAGGTCAAGGAAAGAAATATTGTCCGTGTAATGATTACTGAAAATAGTTTTTATCTCATTGTAATTCCATTTTGAGCCAAAGTGATAGTTGAACCAACCCTTGAAGCCGGACCGCAACTCAAAGCCATAGTTTAAATTAATGCTTTTAATTGAACGAAGATCCAGATTGTTGACCCTGTTTTTGTAATCAGAAATTGAAAACCCAAAGTTGAATTTCAGATTAGACGTGATTGGCTTTAAATACTGGTCCACATTAGACGAAAAAATGATGAACGATTTGTTTTTTATCAGGATTTTTTCTGATTGAGAATAATTCCTGGAGATTAAAGTATTGGTGCTGTAGAAATCATAGTATTTGTTGTAAATCAATAAAGAATTCGCAAAAAACTTATCACTCCAATTGCCGTGAGTATAATTGAGAACGAAAGTGCTCATATTTAGCTGATTAAACGCCCCTGTTCCCTTCGAAAATGAACGGAAACCGATGTTTATATATTGGTTATTTACATCTGTTACTGTTGCGTTCTTATGATTAAATGAGTAAGATGAAAGAATCTTGTTTTTCTGGTTGATGCTCCATTGTCCGCCGATTTGAGGATTTATGAAAAAAGGATACTGGCGTTGTATATTTCCAGATTGTTCCAAATAGTTGAAAAGCTGATGAAAATCAAGTCCCAAAAATACTCCGATTTGCCTTTGTTGTACATGATATTTTGAATTTAAGTAAATATCGTTGGTCGAATAGGTCAGGTTATTCCGGTACAAAGGAGGTTCATCGATGATAATTTTTTCGTTCATCAATTTGAAATCTGAGTGCAAAACATCCTTTCTGAATTGATTCCCAAACTTGATTTCCAATAAATTCCCATTAGTTTTTTTGTCCATAAGATGCGCGGCAAATCCTCCAAATTGCATCTGATCTTCGCTGGCCTGACTGATTGACTTCACTCCGGCATTCTCAGGAAAGAGCTGCTGGTAATAGAATTTATCAATGGAGTAATTTTGTGGTGATTTCTCCAGTATGTATCTGCCAGATAGAAGTAACACTTTGTTATCTCTTAACCGGTTGGTATATAATAGCTTCTGGTCAATTAAGGTATTATTATTTGCTAATATCTCGTTGGATAAAGAATCATTGAAATTTAATTTATTATTCTTGTTTTCGTCTGACTGATTGAATTTCCCGATAAATTCAAGCGTTTGATTCTTTGAAATATCATCTGTAATAACAATTTTGCCGAATCCAGTTACCTGAGTATTTATTAAACGGTGATCCTCGAAATTAGAAAAGGAGGTTGATCCGATAGAAGTTGATTCGTATATGCTATTATAGAAATTGTTTTCATCGGTGTTGAAAAAGGCCAATGTTTTTACTTTTACTTTAGATGTTGGATTGAAAATGGCATTTAATGCGTAAACGCCTGATTGGTTGAACAATAATCGATTCTGTTTTAAATTGGGAGAGAAGCTACTAATGTCAATTATTGATCTTGCATTTTGGTTTTCACCGACGCTACCTGCCTCATCCGATTCAGAAGCTGGCCTTATCAGGAAATTAATGTCGCCTGTCGCGTCCTCTCCAACGTTATTGAGGCTTACAATTCCGTAAAATTTTGTTTTACCGCCAAAATTCATCAGGTTCGCGTAAGTTTGGTAGCGATTTCCATTTTCGGGACCATAACCCAGAGAAACATTGCCAAACCATTGCCTTTTTGCATCATCCTTCAATTTTAGATTCAAGGCTACTTTTTCACTGTTCTCGATTCCTTTGAGAAGTTTGTTATTGGAATAATGTTGGTAGACTTCAATTTTACTGACCGGATAAGCGGGCATATTTTTGGTAAGAATCCTGTATCCTTTTTCAAACAAATCATCACCGTCGATCATTACTTTTTCTACATCCTGACCGCCGACTTTAATGCCTCCATCATCTGAAATGACCAATCCCGGAATTCTTTTAAGCAAGTCTTCCAATACCCGTTCGTTCCCTTTCGCGAAAGCTGCAGCATTGAAAATGATTGTGTCTCTCTTTATGATCATCGCCTTGTCTGCCGAAATGATGATTTCATTTAGCGGAATTGGCTCAAAAATCATTATAGCATTCTTGACAACTTCATCTGAACTAGTCCCAACTTCTATAGGAATTGTATTAGTCTTAAAGGACATAGCAGAAAAATTCAGCCGAAATTTTCCTGTTTTATTTATTTTTAAGACATAGTTACCCGTCCCGTCCGACTGACAGTAGGCCACAATGGCTTCGCTATTTTCAGGTTGAATAAAAACATTGGCATACGGAACCGGATTTTTCTTCTCATCCATGACTGTCCCCGAAATGGATGTTTGGGAAAATGCAAAATATGGCAATAGGACAAAGATATAGGTATATTTTTTCAAGGACGGGAGGATTTGGTTTGATTTCAATAATTTAATGAGGTCAATTTCTAATCAATTTCTATACTTTTAATACTATTAATCTTTGCAGTTATTGTGAATCCTCTTTCAGATTTAGATGAAACTCGATTTAATATCTCTTCCACCTTTTTGATTTCCCCTAGTTTTATCTTTTGGTAGTCTGATCGCGAAATTATTATTGTTCCATTTGGGTCGTTTTCAATAATATTTTCTTCTTTTTTCACAACTCTAGCAGAAAGCATTACTTCCTTTTCCTCATCGATAAGTTCTAGAATTAGCCCTGGCAGGCCATGTAATTTTAATGGGCCAAAACTCGTCTGAATTGCTGTTGTAAACCAAACAATATAATTACGACCTCTAAAACTGCAGGTTGCTTTGGTACATTCGTATAGGTCAATTTTTTTATGTTCCTCACTGATAGTCCAGATTAATTTAGGCGCGGATTCAGTGACTTGATAAAACTTATTATTGAAGCCCCTGATAAATTCCTTGATCAAATTTTCATTTCGGTTGTATTTCATAGATAATCGAACTGTATCCTTGAATCGGAGGGTAAATGAAGCATTATTGCTTGCCTCAATCGTTTTACTTATCTCTTTTTCTGTTAGTTCCTTTTCTTCAAAAGGATTTTCCTTATATACAAATAGAGACTGAATATTATTAAAGTACAAGTTTGCTTTATAATTACTATTGCCGTTGAGATTTAGCTGCATATCATACTGAATATTGAAATCATAATTGCCATTTTCTTGACAATAAACATTGATTCTGCAAAAAAAAATTATAACTATGAATAGGAGATTTTTCATTGATTTGAGTTTATTACAACTGACTGCCAGATTAGACAGTCAGTTGCTAATTAATATTAAGTTCTTGGCAATCGGTTTTAGAAATTATTAATTAAATGTGTCTTTATTTTGGCAATCAATCGATTTGCTATTTCATTTCCATCAGCATATACCTCACTACAGTCACCCGAAACCGTTACGGAAATAGTAAATTTTGCAATTCCTACTGAAAAAGAAGCTCCCACAGTTACGGAACATTGTAGTTTTGGTGTATCAGGTATTGCTGCTTCCAGATTTTTGTCAATGAGTGCTGCAATCTCACATTGGTTCAAATTAGTAATATCTCCCAAATCAATCCTAACCGATATAACTGAAGAGGTTTTCTGAGGCAGGCATGCAGGATTTGAAACAGTAGAAGCAAATCCACTTGTCGAAACCACGAACAAGGCCACTAAAAGCATTGTAATTTTATTCATCTTTTTGAATTTTGATCTTTTTTAAACTGTATATTCACGAATTGTATTTACCTCTGGTGCATCGTGTATACACATAAGGCAGGCCCGGTTCGTGTGGGTGGAGCCACAACTTTTTGGCCGCATCGGTGAGCCCTACCTGATGGTTCTTGAGGGACTTGACAGGGTGAAGTAATCCGGTGCGGCCTCCCAAACAAATTTATTCATTGCCATATTTGCAGATTTAGTGATGGTTTGGAGGACGGGAGTTGCTGGGTTTTCCCGCCGTGCTATTTTGCAATTGATACCATAAGTTACCCCGTTTTTTCCAATAAACGAAATCCATAGGGAAGGCTCCCTCTTTTCTAAAAATACCTCGCAATATATCTCCTGTTTCGCTTGGTGCTCTGAAATTCGTAGTTGATGGTAAACTCATGCGTCCCGGAGTTCACCATACTCTCATGGTAGGTGGTCAGATCGAAAGAATAACCGAATCGAAGCTGACTGTTCACAATAAACTGGAACAACAAGGCATAAGAATTCTTGAAACGATACGTCGCCCCGAACCACACTCTGTCATAAAGTAAAATGTTCGCCCCCAAATCGATGTAGGATGGTGTTTGCTGGCTCCAACGATACAGCAGTGTGGGCTTCAGCTTCACGTATTCAGAAATAAAAAACACATAGCCTCCCATGGCGTAGAAATGAACAAACTCGTGATAAGTGCTATTCTGTGAATCGTCAACAATATTGTTAACAAGCAACTTAGGCATGGAGAACCCAAGAAAGAAGATGTCACTGTGCCACAGCGCTCCGACTCCGAAGTTGGGCAACATCCTGAGATTCACGTTTTGCGCGAAGGAAGGATCCATCTGATCATTGATTTCAAGATCGGTGTGCCCCGCATGATAGGTGTTGAATCCTGCTTTTATTCCCAGGGAGAGGTATTGTCTGGCCTTTAAAAAAATCCGGTAGTCGTAATCCACGTAGAATCCATTCTGTAAAATTGGTCCCCATTTGTCATTAACGATGGAAAGTCCCAATCCCACATTATGCGATTTCAGGGGCATGTCGATGGTAAAAGTATTGGTGTTGGGCGCTCCTTCCCATCCTACCCACTGCGCACGGGATAATGCCGAAACATTCAGAACACCGGTGATTCCTGCATAAGCGGGCTGTATGGAGAGCAGATTGGTTAAATATTGGGTATAAACAGGGTCCTGTTGTGATTTGGCCATCTTAGGATTTCCAATCAAGCTAAGAAGCAGTAACAAAGGCAAAAATAACGGCCAATCACGGTTCGCACTTTTCATACTTAGAAAGTTAAGGGATTCTTTCCAAAATTCGGCATGAATATACTTATTTCTAACAATGCACATTCAATCTGTTTAATCTATTATCTTCGCAAAAAATAAATTTTACAGCGATGTTTTCTGGAATTGTCGAAGGAATGGGTACAGTCGTATCACTAATCAAAGATCAGGAGAATGTTCACCTGACCTTAAGCTGTGATTTTACACCTGAACTAAAGGTCGATCAGAGCCTTTCTCACAATGGTGTATGCCTGACAGTTGTGCACAAAGAAGGCAATAAATATACCGTTACAGCCATCATGGAGACGCTGCTTAAATCCAATCTTGGCTTATTGAACGTCGGCGATAAAGTCAACCTCGAAAGAAGCATGAAAATCGACGGACGCTTCGACGGTCACATCGTTCAGGGACATGTCGATCAGACTGCTCTCTGTGAAAATGTAAAGGAAGCGGATGGCAGCTGGTATTATACTTTTAAATATGAATTCGATAAGGCAAAAGCACGCCAGGGATATATGACTGTCGAGAAGGGGTCCGTCACAGTAAACGGAGTGAGTCTAACGGTGGTGAATTCCCAAAAGGACTCTTTCCAGGTGGCCATCATACCTTATACTTATGAGCACACCAACTTTCATGCTATCAAGAAAGGCAGCGTCATCAACCTGGAGTTCGATATCATCGGCAAATACCTGAGCCGCCTGGCCGAATATAAATAAATAACCTAATGAAAAAAATCACATTACTTTTTTCCTTCCTCATGGCTTGCCTTCTTACCTTACCAGGAAGCCTCCAAAGCAAAGAAAACCTTGCAGACAAGGCTGCCAGAATCCACCAATCGGTCTTAACGATTGATACCCACTCTGATACCCCAATGAATTTGTCGCACGATGGATTCGATGTCGGAAAACGAAACGATCAGGCCGTTTCCGGGACTAAAGTAGACTTCCCCCGAATGAAGGAGGGAGGACTCGATGCTCAATTCTTTGCAGTCTTTATAAGCCAGGGTCCCAGAAATCCGGAAGGAGATAAAAATGCCAAAAAGAAAGCGCTCGAGATCCTTGAGGCTATCCGCGAAAGCGTAAAAGCTAACCCAAATCAGGCATCAATAGCCCTGAAACCGGATGATGCTTATGAATTAAAGAAACAAGGCAAACGAGCCATCTTCATCGGATTGGAAAACGGATATGGGCTGGCGAACGATATTACCATGGTTAAAAAATATTACGACATGGGTATCAGGTATATAACGCTTTGTCACACTTCCAACAATGACATCTGCGATTCTTCTACCGATAAGAAAAAAGGCGAGGAACATCATGGGCTATCAGCTTTTGGTAAGGAAGTGGTTGCCGAAATGAATAAAACGGGAATGATGATTGATGTCTCGCATATTTCCGATGCGTCATTTATGGACGTCATCCGCCTGAGCAAATACCCAATCATTGCAAGCCACTCCTGCGCGCGGGCTATCTGTGATAATCCACGTAACCTGACCGATCCGGATCTGAAAGCGTTAGCTAAAAACGGTGGCGTCATTCAAATGTGCTTTCTTTCTGATTATATAAAAGTGCCTGATCCTGACCCCAAAAGAGACTCAGCCATGACGGCAGTCAGAAATAAATACAACGATTTTCAGGATCTCTCCGATGAAAAGATGAAAGTAGCCAGACAGGAATACCGTGAAACGCTCAAAAAATTTCCCGAAAAATTGGCTACCGTGAAGGATATGGTGGATCATATCGACCACATCGTTAAAGTGATAGGAATAGATTATGTTGGCATTGGAACCGATTTTGACGGGGGAGGTGATCTTTCCGGTTGCAGAGACGTGAGCCAAATGGGGAATGTCACCCTCGAACTGGTTAAAAGAGGGTATTCCGAAAACGATATCCGGAAAATTTGGGGTGGTAACTTTATGAGGGTGTTCCGTGAAGTTCAAAAAGCAGCAACCCTGTAAACCTTACTTTTTGTCAGCCATCAACCAGTATCCGGTTTCAGGATCACTATTTGCCAATTGTACAAGTGCCACTTCAGCTTCTTTTTTGGTTTGGAAGCTTTGAACAGACACCCGGAAGAAATATTTTCCCAAATTGGAGACCTGTGCGGGATAACCTTGTTTGATCAGTTTGCCAGCAAGGTTATCAGCGTTTTCCCTGACTTTAAAACATCCTGCTACTACGTGATATTTACCACTGGGCGAATCATTAACAACGGTTTGAGCGATAGGTTTTTCCAATTGCTGAGCGACAGTCTTCTCTGGTTGCTGAGCGACAGTCGAAGCATGAGCAGGAATCGAACCAACTCTTGAGGCCGCTGCATTCAGTTCAGTTGTATTTTTAACAGCTTCAACCTTATTAATCAGCTTTGTATCATTAATCGGCAAAGAAGCGGTATTGGAAGTCTGCAAGTGGACCAACTTGCTTTGGTCAAATAATTTATTGTACGGAATGAAATAGAGCGCCACGACAAGAGGTATCCCGATCAGTACATATTTAAGTGCCGGATGAAGGTGCTTCTGAGGTTCAGGGTCTTTGTCCCGCAAAACGGGTTTAGGCGGATGATTGTATTTATTAACCAGTCTTGGGAAATGGAATGAATCCAGACCAAATGCATCCGTTCTGATTATTTTAGTCTTTTCCTGCTCAAAAATCAGGTGTTCATTCTGATCAAAACGAAGTGTACCAATCTGCTCCAAAATGATCCGCTCACCATTTTCAAGTCTGAAAATACTTTCGGCGACAAACTCTGAGACAATTTTTCTGGCTTCGAGATATCCTATTCCGTCGCGATCAGAAATGTAATTAACCAACAATCCATCATTTTTTTTCAGCTTTCCGCTAAAAATAATTTCTTTGATTGGAGGGGTAAACTGGTCTGTCTGCTCATCATATCCTGAGATCTGATAATTGGCAATAAACCCTCCGAGATCGGGGATGATCACGCAATCGTTGGTTTTCAACAATTCTGAAAGTTGGACTGAAAGGTTCATGTATGATTATTTGAACTCCAAATATATGAAATACCCACGAGAATATGTTCACACCAACCGAAAATGATTTTGTGGGTATTCCATGCGACCATTGAAAGACAAAATCTAAACGCATGAATAAATCTTATATTTAGTACTTTTGGAATTAGATACAATTCAACAACAAAATTGCGGATAAAACGTTTGATTGAAAAAAAATTCAGAATATGAGGGGGAAAATATTGGTTACCGGCGGAACAGGATATATTGGCTCACATACAGTTGTTGAATTGCAGAAAGCTGGATATGAGGTTGTCATTGTGGATGATTTGAGTAATTCCACGATAGGGGTGATCGATCAGATTGAGCAGATAACCGGAATACGTCCGGAATTTCATTGTTTCAATATGCAGAACCTGGATCTCCTTGAGGGATTCTTTCAAAAGTCAAAGAGAATCAATGCGGTAATTCATTTTGCTGCATACAAGGCAGTCGGTGAATCAGTTGCCAAACCACTGATGTATTACCGGAACAACCTGCTCTCACTGGTGAACTTGTTCGAATGCATGGATAAATACAAGACGGATTACCTGGTTTTCTCTTCTTCTTGTACTGTTTATGGTCAACCCGACAAACTTCCGGTTACCGAACAGACACCCCGGCAAATGGCCGAATCCCCATACGGAAACACAAAAATAATTTGCGAGGATATTATCCGTGATTTCACCAAATCCAATCCGCAGATACAAAGCATAGCCCTAAGGTATTTCAATCCGATCGGCGCTCATCCGACTGCATTGATTGGTGAACTTCCTAACGGGATTCCTAATAATCTGGTGCCCTTTGTCACCCAAACAGCTGCAGGAATCCGTGAACAGTTGTCTGTTTTCGGAAATGATTACCATACTGCTGATGGCAGTTGTATCAGGGATTATATCAACGTGGTGGATCTTGCCCGGGCCCATGTGGTGGCTATTGAACGGCTGCTTGGACAAAAGAATGAATCGGGCTTCGAGTTCTTTAATGTTGGCACAGGAAAGGGAGTTTCCGTTCTTGAACTGATCAGGACTTTTGAAAAGGCTACAGGACAAAAGGTTAACTACCGGATAGTTGGCCGAAGGGCCGGAGATATTGAAAAAATCTTTGCAGATACTTCCAAGGCCAATAAGGTATTGGGCTGGAAATCTGACACTACCCTGGAAGAAACTTTATTATCTGCCTGGAACTGGGAGAAGCGCTTAAGAGGAATTATATAATCTAATAACCCAACCATGAAAAAAACAATTTTGATAACCGGCGGTGCCGGATTTATTGGTTCACACGTCGTCAGACGATTCGTTACAAAATATCCTGAATATCAGATTTTGAATCTTGACCTTCTTACCTATGCCGGTAATCTCGAAAACCTCAAGGATGTTGATACTTTGCCAAATTACACTTTCATAAAAGGTGACATCACGGATAGTGTTTTTATCAATGACCTCTTCGGGAAATATCCAATTGAGGGTGTAGTTCACCTTGCAGCCGAATCGCACGTAGACCGTTCAATTACCGATCCAGCAGCTTTCATCAGGACCAATATCTTTGGAACTTTTAACCTGATCCATGCGGCCAAGGAACATTGGAAAAATCAAATGGAAGGCAAACGATTTTACCATATTTCAACCGATGAAGTGTACGGATCCCTTGGAGAAACCGGATTATTTCTTGAAACAACTCCTTATGATCCCCAGAGTCCGTATTCGGCTTCAAAGGCCAGCTCTGATCATCTTGTGAGAGCCTATCATAATACTTTTCACCTTCCGGTATTGATTTCCAATTGCTCCAATAATTATGGACCCAACCATTTTCCTGAGAAACTGATTCCCCTGTGCATTCATAATATACAGCACATGAAACCCATTCCGGTTTACGGGAAAGGAGAAAATATAAGAGACTGGTTGTATGTTGAGGATCATGCTTCAGCCATCGATGTTATTTTCCATAAGGGCGTCATAGGCGAAACCTATAATATCGGTGGCCACAATGAATGGACCAACATAGCCCTGATCCGGACCTTGTGCGATGTAATGGATCAAAAGCTGGGAAGAGCCAAAGGCACTTCCCAGCTTTTGATCACATTCGTGAAAGACCGGGCCGGTCATGATATGCGATATGCCATCGACTCCTCCAAAATTCAAAGAGAACTTGGATGGCAACCTTCCCTCCAGTTTGAGGAAGGACTCGCCAAAACGGTCGACTGGTATCTGAAAAATTCAGACTGGCTCGAAAATGTAGTTTCAGGATCTTACCAGGCATACTACGAGAAGCAGTACTACCAGCGGTAAGTTTACTTTCTTACTGCTTTAACTGCAATGGGTCCATCCGGGGCTTCCACTTTACCTTCCAGGGACTGATTTACTAATTTAAATTTGATAGTGATCAGTGTGGATTCCAGGTAGATACTGGCCGAAACTACATCTTCCTTGATGGTTATTTCAGAAAAATTTACTTTTTGGCCTTCGATAACCAGTTCACCCTTTAGCTTGTCGCCAGCCTGAGTAAAGTTAATCTGACCGGTCGCATAATTCGACGGTGCAGTCGGAGCGGAATATTCCCACTTGCCTACCAGTGCTTTCATGTCGAGAGGTGCTGCTTGCAGCTGAACGAATGCAAAAAATGAAAGTGTTAATGTTAAAAGAAATCCTTTGGTTTTCATGTAATTGATTTGAAATTTAAGTAAATATAAATAGAACGGTGATTTTCAGATTTTGTCCACTAAAATAGCAAATATTTATTTCAAACCAATATTGGTATAATCTACGGTAGTTTCGGCATATCTCTCAGAAATCTGATCCAGTATCCCAAGAACTTCTTCTATTTCGATAGCGCGTAAAAGTTTGATTCGTAACTCTTTGAAATCGTTGAGATTGGGGAAATATCGTGCAAAATGTCTTCTCATTTCCAACACCGCTCTTTTGGGGTTATCCTTCCAGGTAAGAGATTGGTTGAGCTGATCCTTTACATTTTCCACCACAAATGGGACAGTTGGAGGTGGAGTTAGTTCACCAGTATTCAAATAATGCCGGATTTCGGAAAAGATCCAGGGTCTGCCGATGGAACCTCTTCCAATCATTAAGCCGTCTACCCCTGACTGATCAAGAAAGGATTTTGCCGTTTCAGGACCGTTGATGTCACCATTGCCGATGATCGGAATTTTCATCCTGGGATTTTTTTTCACTTCGGCAATTAAACTCCAGTCGGCCGTTCCGGTATATAGCTGGCTCCGGGTACGGCCATGGATTACAAGAGCTTGAATTCCAACATCCTGGAGCCTTTCGGCAACTTCTACAATCGGCATGTCATCGTGGTCCCAACCGAGTCTGGTCTTGGCTGTCACCGGAAGCTGAACGGCCTTTACTACTTCGCCTGCCATCTTTACCATCTTCGGCAAGTCGCGTAACAATCCGGCGCCCGCACCTTTCCCTGCAATTTTTTTCATCGGGCATCCAAAATTGATATCGATGAAATCGGGTTGATATTGTTCGGCGACCTTTGCCGCTTCCGCCATTGAATCGATGTTGGATCCGTAAATCTGAATGGCCAATGGCCGGTCAAAATCAAAAATCGTCATCTTTCTCTTCGTGTGGGCCACGTCACGGATGAGCGCCTCTGAGGCAATAAATTCGGTATACATGACATCCGCACCGTACTTTTTACACAGGTAACGAAATGATTTATAGGTCACATCCTCCATGGGAGCCAAAAACAACGGGAGATTTCCTAAATCCAGATTTCCGATTTGCATTGAAATTTTTTTGCATTCCTGAACAGGACAAAGATAACCAATCAGATCGAATCACTCTTTGCATCCCGGAAGGATATGATAACTTTGCAGTTAAATACGAGAACAGGGAGATCTTTAAAAAACAATTACCATGAAATTTCTGCGCGACGCCAAACCTTTTACACAGCTGTTGTTTTCGATGATCGTCGTCCTGATGGGAGGAATTATCATCTCTCTGATAGGATTTTTAGGAATCTGGATTTATATGGGAGCCAGCATTGAAGTTATTTCCGGGATGCTTGCCAATATCAGCGACTCATCCAATATACCTCTGTTAAAGTTCTTTCAGGTACTGCAAACGCTTGGTATGTTTATTTTGCCACCACTAGTTATGGCCATTTTTCTCGATGATAAACCGGTACAATTTCTGAGGTTAGACATTAAGCCTTCCTGGATGATGATAGGCATTGTTTCACTTATCATTTTAGCAGGGGGTCCGGTAATTGAGTGGGTTTCGCTTGTCAACCAACATCTTGTGCTGCCCTCGTGGATGAGTTCGATAGAGGAGTGGATGCGTAATTCAGAGAACCAGGCCAACAAAATTACAGAGGCATTTCTGACTACCAAGAGCATCGGAGGACTGGTTGGAAATATTTTTATAGTGGCTGTACTTCCGGCCATTGGTGAGGAATTGTTATTCAGGGGACTCATCCAAAAGCTGATTAAAAACATGACAGGAAACAGCCATTGGGCGATCTGGATTACGGCTGCCTTGTTTAGTGCCTTGCACCTGCAGTTCTTTGGATTTCTTCCCCGCATGTTGCTCGGCGCATTGTTCGGTTATCTTCTTGAATGGACTGGTACTTTGTGGCTGCCAATCATTGCACATTTTATCAACAACGCAGCAGGGGTGATCATTTTCTATGTTACCGGGACGGGATTAGAGCCAGATAAGACTGATGCACCAATCTTCGGTGACAGTACCTTTTTATATGCGGTCTTTAGCGGCATTGTTCTGTGGTTTTTGCTCCGGTATCTGCGCTCGAAGCGCATCACTTTGAAAATCAGTCAATAAATTTGTTTCCAACTATTTTATGGCTAATTTTCATAGTTATGTCATTGAAAGCAAACAGTTATGAGACAGGAAATCGTTGAAAATATTCAAAATCCTGATCAGCTTGAGCAATTGTTCAGGATGAACCAACAGGCCTTTGCCCGATCGTTTTCTGAGATTTCGGATGAATACAATACAGATCTGGTTAGGTTCTGGAAAATTCGGTTGGCACAGGAGAAACTTTCAGAAACAGTCAGGTTCGTAAAAATGGATTTATATGTAGTGATCCTATTATCACTTTTCACCGGATTACTGGTAAAGTTGCCAGCTATTTTCCCGACAATTGACTTCCAGTCTTTTTTTGACAGAGAACTCTCAATCGTTGTCTTCAACGGACTGATACTTTACACTTTCTGGCAGAATAAGATCTTTGACAAGAAGAATATCCTGATTTACGGAATTGCTATTTTAGTCTTATTTCTGTATATCAATTTATTACCTTATCAACCTGGTGATTTTGACAAACTTGGAGATACCGTTAAGCTTGCCTTTATTCATTCACCTCTATTACTTTGGTGCATTTTTGGAATTGCCCATACATCCTTTGATTATAAAAATACTTCCAAAAGGATCGATTTTATCCGGTATAACGGGGAATTTATCGTCATGACGGGTTTAATTCTTATTGCAGGCGGGATTCTCACTGCCATGACTTTAGGATTGTTTTCAGTTATCAAAATAGATATTCTTAAATTTTACCAGCAAAATATTGTATTAATCGGTCTAGTTTCCGCACCCATCGTTTCTTCTTATTTATTGAGGTTGTATCCTGATATTACAAGCAAGATTGCTCCTGTCATTGCCAGGGTGTTTACGCCACTGGTGCTGATTTCGCTGGTTGTGTACCTGATTTCTATGGTTTTCTCAGAAGCTAAAATCCAGGAAGACAGGAATTTGCTTTTGATTTTTAATATTATGTTAATTGCGGTAATGGCACTAATTGTATTTTCAATCGCTGAACTGGATAGAAACAGTAAAAGAGATCTCAATGTATTCGTCCTTTTTTTATTGGCAGTATTAGCGATTGTAGTTAATGCGATTGCCTTATTTGCAATTATATCCAGACTCTCAGCCGGCTTCACCCCCAACAGAACAGTAGTTATCGGTTCAAATGTTCTGATATTTGTGAATCTTATTCTGATTGCAAAATGTTTATACCTCGCCTATTTTAAGGCTGCCAGCCTTGAAACTGTGGAAAACATGGTCGCAAAATATTTGACTGTTTACTTGGGCTGGACGATTTTTGTGATCTTCATACTCCCGTTAGTTTTTGGATTTAAGTGAGCGATCAAGCAGGCTTGGTAATAATGACAGAACTTTGTACTATATTTATGATTGCAATTGAGTTGCAATTATTTGGCAAATGTAATTAGCTATGGAAACAACTGAAAAAATCAATAGAATACTTGTTTGTGAAGATAATGAAGTGATTATTAAGGTCATAGAATACAAGTTGCGTCATGACGGATATATAGTTGAGATAGCCAAAGATGGGAATTCAGCAATTGAAAAGCTCAACCAAACAAACTACGACTTAATTTTAACAGATCTGCTTATGCCTTTTATAGGAGGGCTGGAACTTATTAACAAAATTCGGAACGAGTTAAAATCTAATGTTCCAATCATCGTTCTATCAGCCCTTGTCCAGGAAAATACTATTATTGAAGCCTTAAAATTGGGGGCGGATGATTACATTACAAAGCCTTTTAGCCCTAATGAATTGTCTCTTAGAGTCAAAAGGCTTTTAATAAGAAAATAACATGCGTCAAAAAGAGAATGCTTTGATTAAAATCATTGGTCTCTTGCTCGCTGCCACGATTAGTTTAACAGTTGTCGGGCAGAAAGGCCTGTCAGATTCTATTCCATCTGCTGAATTACTCCTCAAGGCAAGGGATGCCGCTTTCAATAACAGAAAAGTTGAAGCCAGACAATTATGCCGTCAAATTCTGTTACGGGATAGTACCTATTGGGACGCAGCCGTTTTAATGGGGAGAACTTATGCCTGGGATCAGAAATATGACTCCGCCAGAATTGTTCTTAAAAAAATTATTATGGCAGAACCAGGATATTACGATGCAGTAGATGCTCTTATTGACAATGAGTTATATTGTGGAAATAATCTGGAAGCCATAAAATATGCCGATCTCGGGTTGTCATCACATCCTAATGAGGCGTCATTTCTTTACAAAAAGGCCCGTGCATTAAATAACTCTGGAAATTCCCTCAAAGCTTCAGAGATTCTAAATCATATTATTTCAATAGATCCCACTGATAAGAAGGCTGTCGATTTATTACTTAGCATCAAGGAAAATAAAATGATCAACCAACTTAAGCTTAATTATTGGGCTGATTACTTCTCTGATCAGGATTCCTGGCAGTTCTTTTCAGCGGCCCTTGGCAGAAAGACTGCCAGATTCGGGACTGTAATTTTACGGTACAATAATGCAGAGCGTTTTTCAAAGGTTGGCCACCAGTTGGAGATTGACGCATATCCTACCCTTGCAAAATCGGTCTATTTATATTTCAACACAGGAATTTCCAATGCTACCAACTTTCCAATTTCCCGGCTTACATTAGAGCCATATTTCAAATTACCCAAGGGCTTCGAATTTTCTGCAGGTATTAGGTACATGAATTTCGATAAAACCCGGTTGGTGGCTATCGACTCAAATAAAGTGATTATTTATACTGGAACAATTGGAAAATACATAGGCAGTTATTGGATATCTGTTCGTCCTTACTTTATTTCGGGGAATAAGGCCTGGTCAAAATCCGTGAATCTGACTTTCCGTCGTTATCTTGATGATGCCGACAGCTATCTCTCATTAGTTTTGGGATCAGGTATTTCACCGGACGTTCAGCAGTATGCCTACGATCCAAATTACTTTCTTAAGTCAAATAAGATAACATTGGAATATCGCCAGAAAATGGCAAAACATTTCTTCCTCGACTTGGCAGGTGGTTTTGCGCGGGAGGAGATTCTTGCCGGGGTGAAGCATGACAAGTACTCAATTGATCTGGGTATTAGTTATCTATTTTGAAGCCGGGTAAATTCAAAATCGTACTATGAAGCTTTCAAGATTTTTTTTCCTCTTCATTTTTGCATTTGTTGTACAAAGTACGGTCTTCGCTATACCTTCAATTTCAGAATTGCCACAGGCAGTAATCCCCAGAGACACCCTGGTTCAGGCAGAAAAAAATAGCTTCCTGCCAATAATGTCTGAAACAAAGCACAATAGCGGCAATTCCTCCTTTTACAAAATCATTCTGTTTTATTACAACAAATCAAATATTCTCTTCCGCATCATTCTTTTTTTGAATCTGTTTTTCATTAGTTCAGCCATCATTCTTGTTTTTATGATTTTTATCAAAAGAGTAATGAGTGAATATGTGATTTACCGCGAAAAAAAATGCCGGGACAGGTATAGTACATATATTACCAGATGGATCTACGAGAAGGACGACAATGTTGTCCCAGAATCCCTGATTAAGGAATTGGAAAGCCCAATTTCCAGGAATGTTTTTACTTCAGAATTACTTTCTCTTCATGATAATTTATCTGGTGAAAGTGGAGAAAAACTCAAAGAGTTATTTATTCAGGCGGGATTAATAAAATATGCAATCCAAAAAACGCGTAGTTTTTATTGGCACGTCAAGGCTATGGGATTTAGGGAGTTAGCCCTGATGAAGATTAATACAGAGAATCCGCTGATCGCAAAATATTTGGACGCTAAGAATCTTGCGCTTCGTTTGGAAGCCTTGTTAGCTATGATCCAATTAAATCCGGAAGATCCCCTGATCTATTTTGACAATCCAAAAATCCAGTATACAGAATGGGGACAAATCAACGCACTGATTGCCCTGAAGAAGATCGGAAGTGTTCCTGATTTTGGGAATTTGATGCAAAGTTCAAACAAAAGTGCAGTGATTTTTGCACTGAAAATGGCTGGAATTTTTAAACAATTTGATACAGCTGAATTGGTTACACAAAGGCTTAACGATAGAGATGAGGAGATCAGAAGAGAGGCGATCATTACACTTGGGAAAATGGAATTACCTGACTCGAATTCTAATCTTATAGAAATTTTCCCCAACGAAAGCACAACTAATAAAGTCGAGATACTTCGAGCAATGATCTTGTCCGGAGACAACCAAAATGCTGCATTCTTTGAAAAAGCGCTTCTGCACGAGACAAACTTAAGTATCCGCATTCTTTCAGCAAAAGGATTGGTAAAGTTGGGTGAAGAAGGTTTAAAAATGCTTGATTCTATTATTTCTCAATCAGATACAAAACTAAAATTGATTATTATTCATGCTAAAGACAAAAGAATCTAATGTACGAGCTGATTAGAATACTCAATTCCCTGATTGAAAACGGAATATTCTTTATTGCCGTTATAATCTTTGCGACCTACATTGCGATGGCTGTTATTTCAGGATTTGAGATGATTAGTTATTTGCGTAAAAACAGTTTCGTCGACTATTCAGCCTTGCTTTCTTCTCCACTTGCGCCTTCAATTACAATCATTGCACCTGCCTACAATGAAGGGAACACTATAATCGATAATATCAGATCGTTATTGTCAATTCATTATACAGATTTTGAGGTTGTCATTGTGAATGATGGCAGTACAGATGATTCCCTCAGCAAAGTCATCGATTTTTATCAGCTCGAAAGAGTGGATTACCTCATCGATACTATCATCCCAACAAAACCTATCCGTGGTATTTATAAGTCCAGTAATATGGCATACAGCAAGTTGACTGTTATTGATAAGGTGAATGGGGGGAAAGCTGATTCTTTGAATACCGGCATAAATTTCACCAATAATCGATATTTTGCTACCATTGATGTAGATTGTATCCTTGATGAGGATGCAATATTAAAAATGATAAAACCATTTCTTGAGGACAACCGTTACCGGGTAATTGCTACCGGAGGGGTTATTCGCGTGGCTAATTCGTGCAAGGTAAAGGATGGGAAAATTGTTGAGATCAACTTGCCTGATAGTTTATTGGCACGTTTCCAGGTACTCGAATATACAAGGGCATTTTTAATGGGACGGATGGCCTGGAGCCGACTCAATGGCTTGCTTCTAATCTCAGGCGCATTCGGAATATTTGATCGAGAGATAGTCTTAAAAGCAGGAGGATATAATATTCATACTGTCGGCGAAGACATGGAACTGATTGTGAGAATGAGACGTTATATGATTGAAAATAATCTCAGTTATAAGGTCATATATATACCTGATCCTCTTTGTTGGACAGTAGTGCCAGAGAGTTTAAAAATTCTTTCCCGTCAGCGTAACCGATGGACACGAGGAACGATGGAAACATTGTTCAATCACATTACGTTGTTTTTTAATCCTAAATACGGCAATTTAGGAATGGTCGGACATCCATATTGGTTCTTTTTCGAGTGGTTGGCTCCTCTTATAGAATTTCTGGGAATTTGTTATTTTTTAATGGTGCTGGTATTGGGTAATCCTGATTGGCCTTTCTTCTACCTTTTACTCGGATTCACCTATCTTTTTGCGGTTGTCTATTCTTCTTTGGCTGTAGTTTTTGAGGAATTCACATTCGCAGTCTATAGACGAAAGCGTGATGTTCTAAGGCTAATACTCATCACACTAATTGAGCCACTTGTCTTTCATCCACTGACAATCTGGTTCTCACTCAAAGGAAACTACCATTATCTGACCGGAAATAGTTCCTGGGGGAAAATGGATAAAAAGGGATTCGGGGGCAAAAAAAAGAATAATTAGAATGGAAGAAAACAATTGATCGTATTTATATCTACCTTCGTTGATACAGGAATAAAATTGCATTTCAAAAGATTGTCTAACATCATAAAATTCAATAAAATATAGACACAAAGAATTAAGGAAATATAAAATATAGCGTTTAGCCGAATTCTGTGTCTGAAACCGACCAAATTTCAAATGTGAACAGAGATAGTAAGCAAAACGCCACGTGAAAGCGTGGTCGTTGCTTTACACTTGTTCACAGGGCTCTTGGTCGGGCCTCAGATACAGCGTAGGCAATCTGGCCACGCTGATTTTTTATAACGCTGTTGGGAACTGATTGATATACTCTAATTTTAAAACAAGTTTATCGAGACAGAATTTGAAGGAACAGGCATTGGACTTGCCAATGTCCACCGTATTATTTTAGGGCACGGAGGGCATATCTGGGCCGAAGCCGAACCAGACAAAGGGGCAACATTTTATTTTTCATTACCTAAAAATAAGGAACCGTGAAACATACAGGTGCTTTTTGGGCAGTTATAAACGAATTACCAACTTGATGTGAGGATCGTAATATGAAAAAAACGGAGAAATCGAAAGTCTTACTAAATGTTTTGTGTCTTGAAGATGAGTTGAAAGACGCCGAACTTTTAAATGAAATGCTTGTAGATGCAGGTTATCTGGTTAACATGGACATTGCTGCAGGAGAAAAAGGGTATCTCTCTTTCTTAAAGGGCAGGAACTATGACATTATACTTGCCGATTACACATTGCCCGGATTCGATATCCACGTTGCACTCAAATGGGCGCTGGAGCTGCAACCCGAAGTCCCTTTCGTTTGTGTATCAGGTACAATTGGCGATGATAAGGCAGTTGAATTGCTCAAACAGGGAGCTACTGATTATGTGCATAAAGATAGGCTGGGTCGGCTTGCCTTTGCAGTCCGGCGGGCTTTGGAAGGGAAAGAGAATCAAAAAGAGAGGAAGAAAACGGAGGAAGCATTAAAGAATAGCGAAACCCAGTTAAAAGAAGCTCAGCGAATTGCTCATATCGGAAGTTGGGAAGCCGATGTTAAAACCGATAAAATTAATTGGTCCGATGAAATGTATCGTATCTACAGTATTTCTCCGCAATCATTTGGGCATACCCGTGAGTCTTTATTACAATTAATTCATCCTGATGATAGAATTATTTTTCAAAATCAATTTAAAGCTGATCTTGATCTAACTACTAAACAAGAATTTTCGATTAATGAATACCGCATTCTGCTTCCCGATAAATCGGTACACGTCCTACAGGTATCATCCAAAATAAAACTCGATACTGATGGAATACCGATCGGTCTTATAGGAACGACTCAAGACATCACCGAGCGCAGACAGGTAGAGGAAGAATTGAAGAAGAGCGAAGCGAAATATCGGCACCTGATAGATAACATGGATGAAGGAATCTTCATTTTAGATGGAAAAGGTGTGATTACATTTGCCAATAAAGCATTAGCTAATATCCACGGCTATGACAGCCCCGATAAATTGCTGAACAGATTTTTTACAGATTTTATTGAACCATCAATTAAAGATGAAGCGTTGTCGAACTTTAGGAATGATATGCAATCCGGAGAAATTCCTAATTTGCATAGTTTTCCTATCATCAAGGCAGATGGCTCAATAGGTTATATTCAAGTCCACCCAAGCCCAATTTATAATGGAAAACAGATTGTCTCTATAATGGGTATTATTCGGGACATTACCGAACAAAAACAGGCGGAGGAAGCACTTAAACAAGCTAATAGTGAATTGCGAAATCTCCATAACAATCTGGACCTAGCTGTTTTTTCGGTAGATGTGATTCATAACAAAATGCTTCAGGTTTCTATTGCACACGAAGCAGTGTTCGGCTATTCCCAGGAAGCGTTTTTCAATAATCCAA
>Ga0209430_1000657_pt1 | contig 32648 bp, 12 predicted proteins | sample BarGraIncub1133A_FD_184504 | JGI IMG/M metagenome (GOLD analysis project Ga0209430, IMG submission 184504) | Arctic peat soil microbial communities from Barrow, Alaska - Barrow Graham LP Incubations 11-33A (SPAdes) (version 2) | ecosystem: Environmental > Terrestrial > Soil > Wetlands > Peat... | reverse complement strand
CTCACATCGGTGCTCATATACTCTTGAACTACCTTTAACTTTAATTCATCCGGAAAACAGTTTACTTTTGTCTTCATAATCCTGATTTTAGTTTACTTTTTCTGTAAACCTATTTCAGGACAAGACAATTTCAGGACAAGACACCCTTTCACCCTTTCACCCTTTCACCCTTTCTCCCCGTCTCCCCATCTCCCCTTCGCCCACTCTCCCCTTCGCCCGTCCACCTCCTAAAAAACATGTGAATAATACAACTCTTAAATTTAATTGTGTAACAAGCTCTGGTATTAAAACGGACAACTTTGTCACCTGATTTTTTATTATTCATTTAAAATTTTGAACATGTTAGAAATGAAAATCAAAACAGGAATGAACACAATCACGAAAAGCCTATTCTATGTGACCTGCTTCAGTTTGCTTGTTTTACTGTTGCCTTCATGTACGAAGGATACCAGTAACGGTAAGGGCAAGGCACATCTTTCTGTGATGATGACAGACGCCCCCGCAAATTATGACGCGGTAATGGTCGATGTGGTGGGAATCGAAATAATTGGCAGCGATGATGTTGCAGTAACTCTTACTCCGAAAGCCGGTGTATACAATCTGCACAATTTATCAAACGGGATAGATACGCTTATCGCAACAGGTGATCTGGAACCAGGAACAGTTTCACAAATCAGATTGATTTTAGGAGCCAATAATACGGTTACAGTAGACGGTATTGTTTACCCGCTTAGTACACCAAGCGCGGAACAATCAGGATTGAAACTTCAGGTTCATCAAACATTCGAGCCGGACATTTCATACAGTATCCTGCTCGATTTCGATGCAAGTCAATCGATTGTTATGACAGGTAATGGTGAATACAAATTAAAACCTGTTATCAGAACCATTGATGTGGCAATAACCGGTGCAATAAAAGGAAGCATTTCTCCGATTGGCGCGAATGTCATTGTGACTGCAACCGCTGATGGCGTATCGTACGCTTCAGTAACCAATTCAGATGGCGAGTTTGTAATTTCCGGACTACCTGCAGGAACCTATGATATTACGGTTACTCCGGAACTTCCTTTGCTGCCTTTTACCGTCATTGGTAAAGCAGTTGTAATCGGAGCTTCGACGAACATCGGAATAGTTGTTCTGTAAGGTTTAAAACCCAATATAATATTCAGGAGGTTGTCTCATTTATGGGACGACCTCTTGTTGTTTTACGGAAATGGGTTTAAGTTAAGGATTGGAACACGGATGACGCGGATGAAAACAACGCAGATTTTCGCAGATTTTTTTAGCGGCGTTGTTTTCTTCTGACGTTAGGTGCCTGACGGCACAACATCAACGAAACATTCCTCTGCTGAACGATTCCATTATGCGCTGACAGTCAAACAAAATGCGGGATGTATAATACAAATCTCCGAAAAGTCGTGCAAAACGGACGAATTGTGACACAAAGTCAGGTGACGGTCGTGCAAAACGATCGAATTGTGACACAAAGTCGTGTGATTGTGACACAAAGTCAGCGAACGATCGCGCAAAATGGTTGTATTGTGACACAAAGTCAGGTGATGGTCGCACATAGAATACTGATCGCTACACATACGAATGTTGAGGTCGCGCATCGTGTGTTTCGCCGCACACATATTGACTTTAGGGTACTGCAAACGGATATTCACTATGCTTTTAGTCGGAACACCGGGAAACCTCGCCGAAGAACCACAAATAACCTTCGAAACAGTTTTATACCCCCTCCATCATTAATTCTGACACCACAAATCGTTTGCAAACAAGGGAATGTAATATTATTATTTCCGGCCGATTACTTTTTTACTGTTGTATTGCAGCAGGCTTGAATCGTACATTTTATTTATAGCAATCAGACATTCAAAACCGGATTTGCAAACTATTTAGTACCATTTCAAACCCATTATCCATATGGGATGTGCAAAACCCGTTTAGCGAGCCCCCAACATGTTTTAACAAAAATATCTGACGTCCTCAATAAATATAAACAGTAATATAATTTTACATATGATAATTATGATCAATGTAATGAAACATTATAATCGCCATGATGTTCTGATAATTAATTTGATAGATATGCATTTTATATTTATTATTAAATTAATTAATTTGAATATAACAATACATTTAAATATATATTTTATGTAGATTTAACAAATCGAAATTTCAAAATAAATCAGATTTAACTGACTATGATGAATGATTTTGATTAATTTGAAAACGACATTTCGTTAATCAGAAACATTTTATAATTGCCGATAAAATATGTCATACAAGTTATCCTTTCTATCTGCCAGAACAGCCGTCTCTACGGACCACCTGATGGGGTAAAATCTGTTGCTACAACCGTCAAACTTTTTTTTACACGCTCACAATTATCATCTTACATCAGCCGCTTTGCCAGCGGTTACCGGTTGCTGGTGGCAATGGCTCTTTTGCTGGCTTTCAGCATTTCGGAATCTTTTGCACAGACGTTAACATTAACAGGAGCCCTAAACTCATCAAATGTATCCTGTGCTACATTGGCTGGGTATACAACATTAAATATAGGTGATGGAACGATAGCAACTACCTGGACAATTAATAACAATTTGGATTTATCCGCATGTCCCAGTCCAATTACGATTGCCATCAATGGTAAAGCCAATTTGCATATTGAGCCTAGCTACACATTAAGCTTACCTACTGGCTCTAATATTATCCTTAATGGAAGTGGTTATGTCACTGATGATATTAGTTGCGCTGCTTCTTCAATAATACAAATTGGCGCCATTAAAACTGCGACCTGTAACGGACATGGAGGAGGAAGTCCTTTAAATAGCTTTACTGAAATTAATGCATTTGGTGGCACCGGAAATGTTTCTTCAAACTCACCTGTGTGCACAGGGAATACAATAAATCTAGCAGCAATACCGTCAATACCAGGCTATACGTATTTGTGGACAGGACCTTTAGGTGAAATTTATAATACTCAAAATATTACTCTATCATCTGCTACTGTTCTTATGGCAGGCCCATACGAAGTTAAGATAACCAATACCACAGGCAATTCAGTCAAAGCGGCAACAAATGTTACTGTAGCTCCTGCAATTACCAATAATATAGGCGGTGGAACATCTCCCATTTGTTCCGGAAGCACTCCAGCACTTTTAACCGGAATACCAACTGGCGGGAATGGCACCTTTACATACCTATGGGAAAGTAGTACTTCGAGTTCCACAACCGGTTTTTCCCCAGCAAATGGAATAAACAATTCTCAAACCTATCAACCTGGGGCATTAACACAAACAACATGGTTTCGGAGAAGTGTTACATCAGGATGTACCAACATTTCTGCACCCATAGAGATTATTGTTACTCCTTCAGTCGGAACTCCTGTTTTCGTACTTGGCACAACCTCATCCCGCAACCAAGGCGTAGAAACAATAACCTATAAAGCGATAGCAAACAACTCAACAGGAATAACCTACACTTTATCACCTGCATCTGCTGGTACATTTATTGAATCGGCAGCAGGATTAGCGGTAACCTATTCTTCTTTGTGGAATGGAACATGTACCATAACAGCAACCGCGACTGGATGTGGTAGCACGGAATCGGCAACCCATACTGTAAGCGCCAACTGGTGTTATGCATTATTTACCGTAAACGGAGCGCTGTCCTGTGCCGGTGTATCAAGCATAGACGGTAGTATTGGTACGCTCGTAGGTGCAACATCCGGATTTACACCACTTACAGGTTCGGGTCCAGGAAAAGTTTCAGGTAGTATTGATCCTCAGGCAACTCCCAATTCAGTACAGGCAGCAGCGCAGGTGCTTACTGCCTATAACGACCTGGCAGCAATGCCATGCGGTACAGAACTTCCCCATCCTCTTGGCGTACCAATCGAATTAGTAGGTGATATTACTCTATCCCCAAATGTTTATTGCTCTGAAGGTGCTATAACAGTAAAGGGAAATATTACTTTAAATGGAGGAGTAAATGATCTATTTATTTTCAAGATAAACGGTGCCCTAACAACAGATGACGCATCAAAGATAATACTCAGTGGTGGAGCAGACTATCGCAATGTCTATTGGATAGTATATGGAGCAGTCGTTTTAAACGATTCCAAATTTATTGGCACCATTATTAATGATGGTGCAATCACGCTAAATACGAACGCAGAACTGAACGGCAGAGCCCTTTCGATAAGTGGAGCTGTTGCATTAACTATAAATAAAATAACCAGTGGTTGTTACCCACTAATCAGCATACCTGACAACAAACTGCCAACATTTGTGCCACCAGGAGATTTTTCCGAATGCGTTGAAAACCTGTCTTCGGTGGATTATGATCCTATAAACAAAATTATCATTGCCGACAGGCCAGACTATTATACATTTTCGCATGGAAATACGGATCTCGATTTAAACGAAGCGCTTTTTAAGGATGATAAGCCATTGACCTGCACCTCTAATATCCGTTGGGAAATCGTTTTTTCACCAGCTCCTGAACTTGTTTTCCCTTACGATATAGTGACCAAAGATCCTATTACAGGAAATGGCCAACCATCTGATATTAATGGAAGTATAACGTTTCCAGGCGATGGGGTAAATTTTACTACAGTCGTTCACCACATTCGCTGGTGGATAAAAGACTGCGATGGTAAGGAATCTCCGCCGCAAACCCGAACCATCACGATCAATCCCCGGCCTAAAATTGTAAAATCACCTTTATAATTACTAAAAATTCACGCAAAAATTTAAACACTAAATCTAACAATAAAACAATGATACAAATCCAAAACAGACAGAACATTGATGATACTTCTAACGAAGTGCATGCATATTTAACCAGAATACAACCAAAATCAATTTTTCCAAACTTCATTTTGATTAAGAACAAAGGAGACAACCCGCCTAGTTGCCCGCGTAGTTCGGGAAGCAGCCAATGGCTGCATTTGGATATAAATCGCACAACCTGCAAAGACAACAGAATCAACAATAAAGAATACATTAAAAACGACAGATCAAAAAGCAAATTTTAATATTTAATAAAATGAAAAAGCAAATTTTTATTCTCGTTATCGCGTTTTTCGCTATTAGTTTTTCAACGGCTTTTGGACAGCTTAAACCCCATACAATTAACTGTCTTCCGGCTGACGCACTGCACCCGATTGCAGGCCAAGACTATACCTATCAAATCGACATTCCTGTCGATCCAAATCCAGGGACCCCATGGACTAGTTTGAAGTATTTGTGGTATGTTACTCAGTTAGATCTTACTACATCACCAATTGATAATTATTTTATTGATCCTGTTTCACATGCATTAAGACCAGCTAGTGACTCTGGAGATGGTACAGGAATTTTTTTATCAACATCATCATCTGACTATTCTAGCACGGGTTCTGCATCTTTGGCTAACGATAATGTATTAAACCTCACTTGGAAAAACGTTAAATATGATGCAACGAAACCCATTTTTGTTGTTATCAGCACAACAGGTAATAACGGATTATGTGATACCAAAAACATGAATGTTTTTAAGATCGAACCGCTAATTGCTTTTACTATTGATATTGACAACCTTACAAATATAGGGGGTGCACATACCACCCCTGCAAATGCAACTGCAACTGCTGATTATGGAGACCTTTACAAGCAATGTATTTCTAATATTGGTTCATCATACTTTGATGAAGCAACTGGAACAGTTGCTTATGATTTTGGTGTAAACTATATGTTTTATGAAGTTGTAGCTGCAAATTGGTCAATTGCATGGAAATTAGGAGTACGGCTTTCAGGTATTGATTTGCGTGAAACCGTTACTGTACAATGGTCGAAAGACAAAACGTTCACTGCAGGAATACATACAATGACAACTGGGACAACTCTTGTTGATGTAACTACTGTGCTCCAATATAATTCAGTGGATAATGTACTTCCAGATGTATTAAATACTACAGGGAATATTGGCGCGACCGGAGAATCCATCTTTATACGTGTAACACTTGACCATAGTGTTACCGGGAAAGCCAGTTATCAAGCTCTGAATGACGAAGTAACTTTATTAGCTGTAGATGGTCTGACTAATTGGGACGCAACACTATCTACTCCTGCATTTACAATAGGTGACGTCCATTGGAATAATTCAGGTACGGCTCCAACTTGCACTGCATTAGCTGTAGATGGATATAGCAATGACAAAGCCTTTCAGACACTCACAGCTCGTCCTAAAATTACTAATAGCACTACGACTATGCCTACACCTGGTCTAGTTTCTATAATGCCATTAAACCCATAACATTGAGTGCCTTACTATATTTTGCTTTTTCATAAACCCAATACTTTCTCCGGTCGGAAACGAGACTGACCGGAGAAAGACCGGTTAAAAAAAGCAAATGAATAATCGAAGATCGGCGAAAGCCAATTACAAATTAATTACGAATTACGAATCGGCGAGAGCCAATTACGAATCAAGAGGTAATTACGTTTTAGGAATTTAAACGTTGAAATATATACCCATCTATATTGTGCGTCGGGCGTTGGTAGTGTTGCTACCTCTGCTGCTGACCCTGGTTGCTGCCAGGGCCCAGACCACTGTGTACGAGGGTGTCACATCAAAAATCAATATTGAACAGTTTCCCGGCGATTCGTACGCATGGGAAATCTATACAGACACACCTGTCGACTTTGCTGTAGTGCCGGGTAACTGTCCGCCTGCATCCGCCAACTTTGCAGGAGCCAATACGGGTGCAAGTGTAAGTATCAACTGGATCAAACCAGGCATCTATTTTTTCAAGGTTACCGCGCGCGATGCCGCCTTGTGCGCGATGAACTTCCAGGTGGGAATGATCAAAGTAATGCCTGCCGAAGCGAAGGCAATTATTACAGGAGTCACCGTAGCCGGAGCCTGCCAGCAGGTTCAGCTTGATGCAAAAAAATCGACCGGAAATAACCTGAAATATGAATGGTCAACCATCGATACGAATGGAACAATCACCCAAACAACGGGCCCTAACACTGAATTTCTGATCTCCCCAAATTATACAGGTCTGCTGCCTGCCAATTTCAAAGTTAAACTTACCGTAACCGACCAGCTGAGCGGCAAAACAAGCGACGATTTTATCACCATTAAGGTCGATCGCCTGCCGGTTGCCAATGTATACACCTCCGGTATTTATGAAAAAGACGGAACAATGCTCGCCGATGGAAAACTTTCAAAAGGAACTGCCCTGAACTACAACTGGTACACATTAGGTGGAGATATCACCGGACCTGTCAACCAAAATTCAGCAAACTTGTACGGAACTGGTACTTACTCACTAAAAGTAACCGACTTTTATAAATGCTTCAATGAATATAGTTTCAATCTGAAATTCGATCGGATCATCGCCGTTCGCGATTATACGCGACTTTCGTGGGCGCAGGATACCATCCTGTCTGTATTGTACAATGACCGGCTGCCCGATGATTTCGCAACCGGTAAGGTGCGAATCACGCAACTTCCCTCGATGGGCGACGCCGTGCCGAATGACAATGGGACGGTAACTTATACACCGCGTGCTAAAGTCTCCGGGCACGACCAGTTTGTATATGAAGTGTGCGATGCGGTGGGCAATTGTTCTTCCGCAGCGGTCACCATCGATATTTACGACAGCCCGATAACACTTCCGGAAGGATTTTCGCCAAATGGCGACGGGAAAAATGACCTCCTCAATTTCGAAGGGCTTGATAAATATGGCCCATCGCAATTAACCATTTTCACCCGTGCAGGTACGGTGGTTTACAAAACCGACAACTACGATAATAAATGGGGTGGGGCTACCCAAAAAGGGACGATAAACAGTCAGGATCTTGTCCCATTGGGAACCTATTATTATATCCTCAGATTGGGTGATACGAACCGAATGGTCAAGGGGTTTGTCTATATCGCCTATTAATCCAAATAAAATTTTGGTTCTATGACCTTTGGTAAGGGTAATTGGATTTTGCAATTATTGCTGTTGGCTATAAGTGACTGTCAACTTGCAGAATCGCTTACAAAATAAACAGAAACTATCTGAATTTTTAAAGATTATAAATCTGATAGTTAGCCCTATCATGCCGGCTGCAAGTTACCAAAAGCCAGTTGCTCAGTACTTAATCCACTTGAAAGCGGAGTTCAAAATCTACCTTTACGATCCGTTTTAGAGCCAACGTTTTACCGGGCTACTTCTTAGTTGCAAATCCTATCTGTTAGAACTGTTTTCAGGCATCCGGAGACAGATAAAAATAATCCACACCCTCGTTTTGAACATTTCCGGAAGGTATTTGCGTCACTGGCGGGGTATCAGCGGAACCGAACGAAAAATTACAGCGCCCAAATGACGACTAATTTCAACCGTTGTGTGAAAATAGTTTTGTAATGCAGCTGTTCAGAAGTCCCAAATGATTGGAATTTATCCATTAAAATAGTGCAGATGAGAAAAAAACCGCGAAACGAGAACCGGAAGTGTAGCGTCAAAATGCGGATCAGTGGATCTGCGGTTTAACCGCCCTTAACACCTGTATATCAAACCTATTGCGTAACATATCTGACATCTTGCAAAAAGAAAATAAGTAAAATATTTTTACATGTTCAGTGAAGGCTCTTTGTTAAGTTATCGTTAATTCCCTTGTGAGTCCTGATTAAGAGGTAAATAGAGATGCAAAAACATGGTTAATAAATAAGTTAATTTGTTTCAAAGAATATGATTTAAATTATTTTTTATGTACTTTTAACACCTCTAAATTCCATATTTATTCAGAATTAGATTGCCTTGAAGATGGCTCTGACTAAAAGAGAAATTTAATTTCGTTAATTAGATAAAATTTTAACTTGTATATTATCATTACCATATCACTCGCTTTTCTGTGCTTCGTTGGTGATCAATTTTACAGATTATCCGAAGAGTCAAAAAGGCGTATAATTTTACACTTTCGATAAACACATCTTACCGATAGTTAAATAATTTACCTGTTATTCATTTTCACCCAACAACCTAAGTTACAATTATTCAATGCAACTGGCTGCTAAAATTTGGTTCAAACATCAACCCGAAAAGGTGGTTGTTAAATCAATTGGATTATGAGACGACTCATCCAACTTGCTCTCCCGATTGTGCTAATCTTCATTGGCATCAGCTCCACCATTGCACAGGTGGCTGTCGATTACAGGTCTGCCGGTAGCGGCAACTGGGATGAATTGGCTACATGGCAACGATACGATGGATCATTATCAACATGGGTTACCCTAACTACAGAGGGGTGGCCAGGTCAGTTTACGGGTACGGGAGCCGTCACGATAAAGGCAGGTGACAATGTTACAACTTCTGGCAGTCTGGCCACAAACGCTTTTGGATCAGTCATAATCGATGGATCGTTAACACTTTCAGACGATGCAATTTTTACTTTATCAACGTCGGATCTTAGAATAACTTCTGCTATTGGTAAAATTGATTTTGGTCAAAAATCAGAATTAAGGCTGCTAGCTAATGCAACCATTTATGTAGAAGTTGGGGGACTAACCGGGCAATGCGATAATCTCGTAAGAATTTATATCGGTACCGACCTTTACACATGCACTGGCAGTGCCGATTCGCCAAAAGGTAATTTTCCGGATTTATATATTCCAACTTTAACCAGTATGACACCGGCTTCCAGGTGTGGAACAGGCACTGTTAATTTAAGTGCCACATCAAGTCCGGGAAGTGATATTAACTGGTTTACAGCTCCAACAGGAGGAATTCCCCTATGGACAGGCAATATTTTCACAACCCCGGCGTTATCCGCAACAACGACCTATTACGCCCAAGCGATAAACCAAATAACAGGATTCAAATCCGAACCAAGAACTGCTGTGGTTGCGACTGTCTTCAGTGCAACCCCCGCTACACCGGGAATAATAACAGGCGCAACGACGGTTTGTCAGAATACATCCGGTTTGATATACAGTGTTTCTCCTATAGCGGAGGCGACCAGCTACAACTGGACACTACCAACAGGCTGGTCAATAACATCGGGCGGCACCACAAATTCAATAACGGTAAGCCCCGGCACAACCGCACAAAGCGGTACGATAGCTGTTTCAGCAACGAGCACCTGTGGAACCAGCGCTCAAAGTAGCCAGGCTGTAACAGTTGAACCCGCTGTATCCATCATGCTTACTGATTCAAACCCGGCAATCTGCTTAAACACAGGAACTGCTGATGTTACCTATAGTGGTACAACCGGCAATCCAACAAATTATAGCGTCATCTTCGATGCATCGGCCATTGCTGCCGCTTTTATGGATCAAAACTATTTAATTCCTGGCGTTGGTCCGCTGACTGTTACTATTCCCAATGACGGAGCCTCAATACTTCCAGGCGTTTACACTGGGTTTTTAACAGTTAATACGAACACCTGCACCAGTGAGGTTCACCCCATCAGTATCTCCGTAAGTGGCAATCTGGTATCGAATGTAAGCATCAGTGGCGGCCTATCGCCGATCTGTAACAATACATCGCCAGGTATCCTCACTGCAACAGTTGCCGGAAACTCAACATCTGACACCTATCTATGGTATAAAGACAATGTATCGACAGGCATAACAACCAAAATCTACAACCCTGGTAATCTGATGGCAACAGCTTCTTTTTACTGCGAAATAACAAGTGGCAGTTGCGGAACGGTTAAAACCCCTGAAAAAACGATAACAGTAACACCTTTAAGTTTTCCAACCATTACTGGTATAAGTTCTTTGTGCATCGGTTCACAAACATCCTGGAATGGCACACCGCCTGCCGGATCATGGAGCAGTGATAATCCGGCAGTCGCAACAATTGATGCATCAGGACAAATAACACCACTGACCGCAGGTACATCTTTAATCACTTATTCAGTAGCAACAGGAAGCTGTACTGAAATTGAAAAGAAGACAGTTACCGTTAATCCAGTGCCAACGCTCGCTGGGGCATCGCAGTCAGCAGCTGTCTGTGCCGGTTCAGTAGCAACGATCAATCTGACCGGATTGCTGGCTAACAGCGCCTCAACCATATCCTATTCAATCAACGGAGTTGACCAAACTCCTGTTACAGGAGTTGTAGCCGATGGAGCAGGTGCAGCAAGTTTTGCAACAATCATTCTCACTGATTCCAATAATGGACAGTCACTGCTGATAAAGGACATCACCACTACAATCCCAACTTCAAATTGCAGTTATACATTTAATCTGCCTGTTAACCTAAGCGTTAACCCAATAACGGTAGGCGGAACTATAGCTTCGGATCAGACGATCTGCACGGGGACCTCACCCACAGACCTCATGCTGGGCGGAAACATTGGTGGTGTGATCAGATGGGAAAGCGCAGCCGATCTGGCATTTACAACTCCAATTCCAATATTAGAAACATCGTCGACCTTATCGGGAACAACGATCGGCAACCTTACTTCAAATACTTATTTCAGAGCCGTTGTTCAGAATGGAACCTGTCCGGCAGACAACTCAGCTCCCGTGCTGATTTCGGTTAATCCTGCGCCAACCCTCACAGCGGCATCTCAGTTAGCGACTGTCTGTGCAGGTTCTGCCGTAACAATCAATCTGACCGGATTACTGGCTAACAGCACCTCAACGATATCCTATACAATCAACGGAGTTCCGCAACCCGATGCTACCGGGGTTGCTGCCGATGGAGCAGGCATAGCCAATTTCACAACGGCCATGCTAACAATGGCCAACAACGGACAGCCATTGCTGATAACGGGCATCACCACAACAAATGCAACCCCAAATTGCAGCAGTATATTAAATCTATCTGTAACCTTAAGTGTTAACCCGGCATCCGAAGGCGGAACTGTAGCCTTGGATCAGACAATTTGCTCAGGAACTTCACCGACAGACCTCACGCTGAGCGGAAACATTGGTGGTGTGATCAGATGGGAGAGCGCAACTGACCTGGCTTTTACAACTCCGATTCCGATATCAGAAACGTCGACGACATTATTAGGGTCAATGATCGGCAACCTTACTTCAAATACTTATTACAGAGCTGTTGTTCAGAGTGGAACTTGTTCGATAGCCAACTCAGCTCCTGTGCTGATTTCGGTTAATCCGGTGCCAACACTCACAACGGCATCGCAGGCAGCACCCGTCTGCGCAGGTTCAGCCGCAACCATCAATCTGACCGGATTACTGGCTAACAGCACCTCAACCATATCTTATTCAATCAACGGAATTGCACAACCCGATGCTACCGGGGTTGTTGCCGATGGAGCAGGCACCGCCAATTTCACAACGGACAACCTCCCCGAAGTCAACAACGGACAGCCATTGCTGATAACAGGTATCACCACCACAATCCCAACTTCAAATTGCAGTTATACCTTTAATCTGCCCATGAATTTAAGTGTCAATCCAACAACTTTGGTTGGAACGATAACCGCGATTCAGCCAATTTGTTATGGCACTTTACCGGCAGACCTGACTTTGACTGGGAGTACAGGAACCGTTTTAAAATGGCAGAAATCAAGCGATATTGGATTTACCTCCTCAACAGATATCGCTGCAACGACCACTACTTTATTAGGGACGACTATCGGCAACCTTACTTCAAATACCTATTTCAGAGCTGTTGTTCAGAGTGGAACCTGTCCGGCAGACAACTCATCTCCTGTGCTGATTTCGGTTAATCCGGCGCCAACACTCACGGGAGCATTGCAGGCAGCAAGCGTCTGCACAGGTTCAGCCGCAACAATCAATCTGACCGGATTGCTCGCTGGCAGCACATCAACAATATTCTATTCAATCAACACAGTTGCGCAGACTCCCGTTGCAGGAGTTATTGCAGATGCAGCAGGCACAGCCAATTTCACCACGGCCAACCTCGCTGAAGTCGACAACGGACAGCCATTACTGATAACGGGCATCACCACAACAAATGCTACCCCAAATTGCAGCAGTATATTAAATCTATCTGTAACCTTAAGTGTTAACCCGATAACGATAGGCGGAACCGTAGCTTCGGATCAGACAATCTGCTCAGGTTCTTCACCGGCAGACCTGACTTTGACCGGGAGTACAGGAACCGTGTTAAAATGGCAGAAATCAAGTGATATCGGATTCACCTCTCCAACAGATATCGCAGCAACGACAACTACATTATTAGGGACAACTATCGGCAACCTGAGCGCCGATACCTATTTCAGGGCAGTGGTACAAAGTGGCAGTTGTGCAGCAGTCCCCTCAAATCCTGTACTGATTTCGGTCATTCCTGCTCCAACAGCAACAGCATTACCAATAAACCAAACCATTTGTTCCGGTACTGCTCCATCAATAACTTTAACATCGACTCTTATAAACACAGACTTCAACTGGACAGTTGCCGAAACAGATGTAATTGGAGCATACCCTGATATGGGTTCTTTAATTGATCAACCCCTGGTAGCCACTGCAACAACTCCCGGAACGGCAACTTATACGATTACTCCGACCGCAAACGGATGCGCGGGACCTTCAATTACTGTTGAGATAACGGTTGATCCAGTCCCTACTTCCAACTCTTTGTCGGAGACCATCTGCTCAGGAAGTACAACTTCAATGGGTTTAACCAGTGATATTCCGGGAACTACGTTTGACTGGACCGTTACCGAATCGGATGTTACGGGAACATCTCCGGGTAGTGGCGCAACAATTGCACAGATGCTAACCGCAGCAACCACCAATTCCGGAGCTGCCACTTATACAATCACTCCAAAATTTAACGAATGTGCAGGTGATCAGGTCACTGCTATTGCCAACGTTAATCCAATCCCAACCGTAACACCTTCTCCAATAGCCGAAACCATTTGTACAGGTACCGCCACCCTAATTACTTTGGATGAAACCGTAGCAGGAACCACATTCAACTGGAAAGTTATTCAATCAACCAATGTTTTGGGAGCTGCCGATGGTACCGGCGCTACAATCGCACAATCCTTAACAACCACAGGAACTACTCTCGGAACTGTAACTTACCGGATTACACCAACAGCCGACGAATGTGATGGTAGCCCCGTCGATGTGACCGTTACCGTCAACCCCATACCTGCCTTGTCAAGTCCTTTAATTGAAAACTCGTGTACTGGTGTTCTGTTTAGCTACGTTCCGACATGCAATAATCCAGGCGTATTCTTCAACTGGCAAAGAGCCGCAGTGGTAGGAATTCAAAACCCGGCAGCCTCCGGATCCGGAACTGTGAATGAAACGCTGGTAAATACTACGGGAACCGCCAAATCAGTCTCTTATGAATTTACGGTTACCGACAATGTATGTACAAGCCAGCCCGTTAACATTGATGTGACTGTTTACCCGAAGCCATCACTTGCCAGTTCTCTGGCTCCTCCTGCGGTTTGCAGTAATACTTTATTCAGCTACACTGCAGTACCTTCAATTGCTGGAACTTCAATGACCTGGTCAAGGGCCGTTGTGGCAGGGATTAGCAATCCGGCAGGAAACGGAACAGGTAATATTAACGAAACGCTTATCAATACAACTGCAACCGATGTGGTTGTTCCTTATATATACACGCTGACAAAAGGATGCAGTACCACCGTTATCGTCAATGCGACCATCAAACCTACGCCGGTTCTTTCGGGCGCGATTGCGGCACCCGCGATTTGCAGTAACTCCGTTTTCACCTATATCCCAACCAGCTTAACTCCAGGCACAAATTTCACCTGGACGCGCACCCCGGTTTCGGGGATTAGCAACAATTACAATTATGGCTCCGGCGACGTGGGTGAAACGCTGGTTAATACGACCGATGCTTCTTTAAGTGTAGTCTATGCTTACACGCTGAATGCCAATGGTTGTGCGAATGATCAGGATGTGACAGTGGAAGTCAAACCCATGCCTACCATTGACGATCTGACCGATCAGCCATTTTGCAATGGTCAGTTAACTCCATTAATTCCTTTAACAGGCCTTATGAGTGGGGCCAATTTTAACTGGATAAATGACAATCCGGCTATCGGTCTTGCTTCAGGTGGTTCAGGAGATATTCCCTCATTTACAGCAACAAATGGCACAGGCGTTACTGTCTCCGCGTTGATTACAGTAACCCCCTCGGTAAATGGCTGTATCGGAATCTCCAAAACTTTTCATTTTACCGTCGAACCATCACCTGTCGCAAATAATCCGGGTGACCAGGCAATTTGCAAGGGTGTTTCCACTTCACCCATTAATTTTTCGGGAACATTTGACAACATCACCTGGATCAATGATCATCCTGAAATCGGATTAGCCGCCAGCGGATCAGGAAACATTGGCGCTTTTACGAGTGCCAATCCGGGTTTAAATCCAATCATTGCCAAAATAACAGCTACGGCACATCCTGCTATAAGCGGTTCAGGTTGTGACGGTATCCCTTTCAGTTTTTTGATTACTGTTTATCCCGCTCCAGTTATCGATGCAATTAGTAACCAGACCTATTGTTCCGGTTCGAACAATTCAGGTTTCACCTTTTCAACTTTAACAACCGGAGGATCCCCTACATTTAACTGGACCAGCAGCAACGATATCGGTTTCGGCACTTCGGGTACCGGTACTATTCCATCGTTCACCGCCGGCAATGCCGGATCATCACCGTTAACCACCACTGTCAGTGTGACTGCTACCATCAACGGATGCACGGGTAACAGCACCACTTTTTCGATTACCGTTAACCCCGATCCAACCGTTGATCTGCCTGCAGACCTGGAGTTCTGTAATAACGTAACGACAACGGCTGTTCATTTCACGGGAACCGCCACTGCTTTTTCGTGGACAAATAACAATAATGCAATCGGTCTGGCAAGTTCCGGCACCGGAGATCTCCCGTCATTTACGGCAATAAATACAGGATCCGCACCGATTGTTGCAATTGTCACAGTAGCCCCTACCTATATCAATAGCGGAAAAACCTGCACGGGGTCCACAAAATCGTTCAATATTACCGTTAACCCAAGCCCAACCGGAACCATTTCCGGATCCACTGCTGCCTGCCAGGGCGGGACAGAACCGCTTATCACATTTACAGGATCAAATGGAACTTCACCCTACACGTTTACTTACAAGATCAATGGCGGAGCCGATCAGAATGTTTCTACAAGTTCGGGAAACAGTGTAACTGTCAGTGCCCCCACCACTGTTACCGGAACTTTCAATTACACCCTGGTTAAAGTTACAGCCACCACCGGATGTTCACAGTTACAATCGGGTACGGCCACCATTAATGTGGTGTCCAAACCAAGCGCCACCATCTCCGGAACCACAAGTATTTGCCAGAACGGCGCAACACCTGTAGTAACCTTTAATGGAACGGGTGGAGCAGCGCCTTATATATTTACCTACCAGGTCAATGGCGGCGCGCCTCAAACGGCTACCACCATATCGGGTAACAGTGCACTCCTCAACGCTCCAACTGATGTACCGGGGGTCTTTATCTATTCATTGATTTCCGTTTCATCCACTGCGGGTTGTACTCAGCCGCAAGCTGGAACAGCAACGATTACTGTGAATCAGGCTCCTGGTGCAACCATAAGCGGAACAATAATTGTTTGTCAGAATGACGTTGCTCCTGTAATTACTTTCACCGGTTCAAATGCAACAGCCCCCTATACATTTATATATAACATCAATGGCGGTACAAACCTATCGGTTACCACCTCTTCTGGCAACAGTGTTAGTATACCTGCCCCAACCTCAATTTCGGGCAGTTTCACATACAATCTGGTAAAGGTGACAGAAGCAGGGGGATGTTCACAAACACTGACGGGAACTGCTTTGGTGACAGTAAAACAGGCACCTATTCTCACCAGTCCATTAACACCTTCCGGAATATGTAGCAATACCACTTTTAACTATCCGCATACTTTTTCACCCTTGGGTACCACGTTTGAGTGGAAACGCAATGTCATACCGGGAATTAGTAATGGTGCGAATTCTTCGACAACTGATGTTCCGGACGAGACACTTAATAATACGACAACAGGACCGATAGAAGTAAGTTACAATTACACCATGAGTGCCAATGGATGTACAAATAGCCAGACTGTAAAAGTGATGGTCACAGCCACTCCATTACTAACCAGCACCCTAACGCCGCCAAATATTTGCGGCAACTCACACTTCTCCTATACGCCAACCAGTAATATAGCAGGCACAATTTTTTCATGGTCGAGGCCGGCTGTAGTTGGAAATCCTGCGGCCTCAGGAACGGGGAACCCAAATGAAACCCTTATCAATAACACTTCCAATCCAATCAGTGCAATCTACAATTACACATTAAGTTCAAGTAGTTGCTCAAACCCTCTGGTGTACCAGGTTTTAGTTACCGTGATACCGGCGCCTGTTGTAACTGTAGGTGCTTCTGCACTTACTATATGCCCCGGTACAACTGTAGATCTTACTTCTTCTGTTGTTTCGTCAACTCCTGTGAATGCCACACTACTGACCGAAGATTTCAATGGGGCAAATACATGGACCAGAAGCCCAACTTCAGGAAACGGCACATGGACACTCAGTTTAAGCCCAATTACGATTGATGGAAAAACGTTCAGTTCAAATGATGCCAGTCAATTTTATGTTTCGGATATGACGAGTGCCAATACAACAAGCACTTTAACGAGTCCAGCCTTCTCAACCGTCGGATATACATCTGTTAAACTAAGTTTCTGGAATTATTATAGAGAAAAAGATGGTAATGATCATCCGATAGTAAGATATTCAACAAATGGTGGTACATCATGGACATCTTCACCCGAATTTACAATTACACATGGAGCAAGTAATGGGTTTATAAATGAAATTATTACGCTTCCTGCGGGAGTGCCAGGCTTATTAATACAATTCAATTACAAAGCAAAAAATGACTATTACTGGGCAATTGACAACGTAACGGTTACAGGAACTCCCACAGCAACACCAACGATCAGCTGGACCGCAAATACCTCCGGATGGACATCGAACGTAGCCAACCCAATGGGCGTTACACCTACCGGAACTACCACCTATACAGCGACCTATACTGATCCAAACACGTACTGTCCCGGCAGCAACTCCGTTACGGTTACTGTCAATCCGCCACCCGTCCCCGTGGTTACAGCCGATTATTGTATTGACCGTCCCAAAGTGAAACTAACGGCCAGCTCACATGCTTCGTGGTTGTGGAATACGGGGACAACCACCCAAACCATTGATGTAGACGTTGCAGGAACATATACTGTTACAGTTAAAGATGCAGCTGGCTGTACCGGAACTACTTCTATCCAGGTAGCAGATGAAAAAGTAACCGATGGAAGCTTTACCAATTTCAATGCCGCTGCCCCTAGCTTTGTAACGGAATACACTCAAAATCAGCCTTATTATAATGTAAGTGGCTCACAAGGTTTATATCCTGAAGGCTATTATGCTGTAAATACAAGTGCTTATTATAATGGTACCACAAACTTAAATGGTTATCACGCTCAATTTCATGGGCGGGATCATACCAACAATACAACGGGCTCGAGGAACTTTCTAATGGTTAACGGCAGTTCTGCAACTGTGGCTGATCCTGATCCAAAATATGCTGGTTCCCCATCATTTGGCATGAGGTCAAAGATTATCTGGCAACAAACCATAACGGTGGAACCAGGAATGCCTTACTATTTTAGTGCCTGGGGTATGAATTTAAATCCTTCTAAACCTGCAAGACTTCAGTTTGAAGTAAATGGTGTCGCTGTTGGAATTATTGCAGAATTATCTTTGGCTCCATCACCCACCGTAGAAACCGATGTTAAACTGTCAAACTGGGTACGATTTTACAGTAATCCAAACTGGATTCCTGCTCCTGGAGTTACAACAGCGGTGATCCGCATTATTAACCTGAATACTGCTCCTGATGGCAACGATTTTGGCATCGACGATATTTCATTCGCTACGTTGGGTAATGTACCCCTCACCGTTAGTTCAGGCAGTAATTCGCCAATCAGCTCCCCAGTTTGCAGCAGGGGAGATTTGCAATTAAACTCAAACGTTACAGGCGGAAAACCTTTGCTTGATTATACATGGACCGGGCCAAATGGCTATACGTCTAAAGATGCCAACCCGGTGATCCATAATGTTTCACCGTATGCCGCCGGGACCTATACCCTGGCTGTGAAAGACTGGTTCAATTGTCCGTCAATCACTTCACAGACTATAGTTAAACTTTTTCCGACACCTGAGGTCCCCGACCAGAGTGCTCTTATTTGCAGCGGTTCTTCGTTCGATGCGACCCCGAAAGACGGCGTCCCCGATGCGAATACCTATGTGAAGACCGGCACCACCTATTCGTGGCCGGCACCACTCCTCTCACCCGCCGGCAGCATAACGGGCATAAGTGCAGGCAGTGGACTCAGCGCCATCACCCAGACACTTACAAATAACACCTCTTCGCCGGCAACTGCGACCTATACAGTCATACCCGTGAACGGAACCTGTACGGGAAATCCATTCAAAGTGATTGTTACCGTCAATCCGTCGGCAACCGTCAATGCAGGAAGTAACCAGGATATTTGTACCGGAAGTGCCGTTCAATTAAACGGATCAATCGGAGGAGCCGCAACTTCGGCAACCTGGAACGGCGGGACAGGCACGTTCACGCCTAACCGGAATTCGCTCACCCCGGTTTATACGCCAAGTGCGGCAGAAATCACAACTGGTTCAATTACACTAACATTAAATTCGAATGACCCGGATGGAGCAGGGCCTTGCCCGGCCGTCACCTCTTCTGTTACGATCAATATCAATTCGCTGCCAACGCTCACCTATAGTTCGGTTAACCTAAACTGTAACGGCGGCGCCAATGGTTCGATCACACTTTCCGTATCTTCCGGCACACCCGCATTTTCTTACGCATGGACAGCAAGCAATGGCGGATCAATCCCTTCAGGGCAGGTTAACGCTCAAAATCTTACAAATTTAGTGGCGGGAACCTATCGTGTTACCGTGAATGATTCAAAAACCTGCGGGGTCGCCAAATCTGTCATACTCACCGAACCTACAGCGCTTGTTGCCGGTGAAAGTCACCTCAATGTTTCATGTGCAGGCGACGCTTCTTCAGTAAAGATTACTGCAACAGGGGGAACCTCACCTTATACCGGAACTGGAACTTATTTGCAGACTGTTGGAACAACTACTTATACGATAACCGATGCAAATGGATGTACGGCCAGTGTCAAGGCAATCGTTACCGCAATCCCGAATACAGCGCCGGTTATTACGACCAACCCGGTTATACGAAATTTCAATGGATGCACAACTGCCAATATTACGGGACCTGCTTTCTCATCGGCAAGTGCCGGTTCAACTTATGCGGAATTTAGTGATACGAACAACAAAGGTGTTGCAAACGATAACTGTGCAATAACAACCGTGAGTTACCAGGATGTTGCGAACGCTTCGTGCCCGATCACCGTCACGCGGACCTGGACGTTGGGCGATGCAAGCGGTCTTACAACCACCTGCCAGCAAATCTTAAAGGTTACCGATGTTGACAAACCAACCTGGACCACGGCCACCGGGTTACTTAACAGATCCATTGAATGCAGCGATGCAGCAGGACAGCTTGCTGCCAAGGCGTTGTTCCCCACGGCAACTGATGCCTGTGATCCAACCGTATCTGATATCGGCAAACCAGTTAAAACATCCGGTGTGTTTGTTCCATCGGGTGGGTGTTCCCAGAGTGGCACTTATACCAACAGCTGGAAAGTGACCGACGCATGTGGCAATACAAGTGATGCCTACACACAAGTCATTACAATTAAAGATAACACCCCTCCCGCATGGACGACCCTTGCAGGATCACTCGACCGCACGCTTCAATGCAGTGACAATGTAGGTCTTACTTCCGCCAAAGCTTTAAAGCCTGTGGCATCGGATAACTGCGATGTAAGTGTCACGAATCTTGTGAAAGTTACCGGGGCATTTGTGAGCGGAGGAACCTGCGGACAGCAGGGAACTTATAAAAATACCTGGACTGTGGCAGATGATTGCGGAAATTTGAGTCCTGTTTTCAAACAGGTAATCACCCTTACGGATAATACAACACCGATATGGATCACGGCTCCTGGAGCGATCAATACCACAGTTGAATGTGACGATGTGAGCGGGTTAGCTGCGGCTCAGGCATTGCGCCCAAAGGCGTGGGATAATTGCGATGCGGACGTTTCAGATATTGTAAAAACATCAGGTTTATTTGTCCCTTCAGGTGCAGGTTCCAACGAAGGCAACTATACGAATACATGGATTGTAAAGGATGACTGCGGTAATACCAGTCCGATTTATACACAGATAATTACGGTTAAAGACAACACAGCTCCGATCATCTATTGTCCGCCGGGCAATGCCTTTTCGTGTAATTCTCCTTCGTTCGATCCCGCTGTTACCGGAACGGCTACGGCAACTGACCATTGTGATACGGCTCCCGCAATAACCTATTCTGACAATATACTAACAACAGGCTGCGCAGGCGATTACAAGATTATCCGAACCTGGACTGCTACCGATGCCAGGGGAAATTCAAGTTCCTGCCAACAAATAATTTTTGTTCAGGATGTGACACCACCTGTATTGAATGTTCCTTCCGACCGCACTGTCGACTACCATAATCCGACAACTCCTTCCTCGACCGGAACTGCAACAGCTACTGATAATTGCGATGCGAATCCAATAGTTTCCTATACAGATCAGACAATTGCAGGCAATACCATCCACGACTATACTATCGTAAGGACCTGGAAAGCTGTCGACTGTGCCAATAATACGAGTAGTTACAATCAAGAAATAACGGTTAAAGACTTCACTGCATTGTCCATCACTTGCCCGCCAGACGTGACTGCAAATACAGATTTTAATCAGTCCTGGGCATCAAATATAAATCCGGGAGTACCAACATTTACAGGTTCAGGCGTCACTTACAGCTGGTCGATGTCGGGTACAACTGTGGGTGCCGGAAATGGCGCCATGGGAAAACGACGATTTAATCTGGGTATAACAACAATCACGTGGAAAGCTAAAAATTATTCGGGTACAACAACCTGCACGCAAACGGTTACAGTTCTTGACAAGCAGCCTCCGACCTTTACGGTTACAGCGGCCTCATTTATCCAATGTGTGGAAGATTTGGGAATTGCAATTTACAATATCGCAACTACGGACATCAATCCCGACAGACCTGAATATTACACGTTAAGAAACGGCTCCACATTACTTAATCTGAACACAGCCACATTTTCTGACAATTGCAGTCTGTCAAAGTGTACCGTTGAAATCAGGTGGAAAATCGATCTGAGCGATGGGACAAGGATTCCTGATATATCAACACCATATAATACAGGTCAACCTTCCACTTATGGAATGGACATCAAATTAACGGGCGACGGGATTAATTTCAGTACGCTAATCCACACAATAACTTATTGGATTGTAGATTGCTCAGGAAATGTGTCACAACCAAAAACCCGGGCAATCATCATTAAGCCACGTCCCAAATTGACAAAAGGGAATAATTAATTATTCAATACCCATTCAAGATAAATCATAAAATAAATATAAAAAACCATGAAAAATCAAGACAAAAAACCGATCCAAGAGGCTGCAATCCGTCAACACTCACCAAGTATCCGGGAACAATCAATCGTGAACCCAATGGCTGTGCGACCAAATCAGAACAAATGGAAATGGCCGCCGGGTATTTTGAATAGTTCCAGAGGGTTCGCCGGGCGGGACCCGGATCCGAAACAATCACTTACAATATCACCAATAAATAAGAATAATACGAATAAAGAACAATCATATTTCAATATTATGAAAAAGCAAGTTTTAATTTTCACGTTTATGATAATGGCACTCATAGCCATTAGTATGGGCACCGCCTTTGGGCAAACAAAAGCAATACATGATTCTGATCCGGAAACGAATGCTTTAACAAGCGATGCCTTGCATCCTGTGGCTGGAAAAACTTATAATTATTCGATTTCGATACCAGCCTTGGTAACAGGTAATTATACCTGGTGGTCAACAAAAGATCCAAATTTTATTCCAAATCAGGGGGCCAATAACATTGGAACACGATTTCTTGTTGCACCCGGTGTTCTTAATGCAGCGACACCAAGTGTTTATGGAGTAGCCAGCACAAGGAATAATGTTGACATTGCATGGTCCTCTACGCTACTTTTGAATACGGGCTACCAAGGTGTTGCACCTGCAAAGACCCCGACTTTTGTGGTTGTACAGTTCGATGCCACATCGGGAAGTTGTGCCAATAACCTGAAAGTTTATGAGCTCAATCCCAAAAACGGATTTATGGTCGATATCAGGAACCTGAATAATACAACCTTTGCAAAGGCCGATTATGACGACAACACATCAATAACACAATGCATTGATAAAGTGTCCAAAGCATCTTATATTCCGGCTACACACAAAATGGAATATGAGTACGGAACGAATATCTTCTATTATGAAGTTGTTGCCGCGAATTTCTCAGAATCGTATAAACCACTTTTAACATTTACAGGCCTTGATCCCGTTCAAACGCCAACAATTGAATGGACCTATAATAAGAATTTTACCGGCTTGACAGCATATAATTCAGGCACAACCGTTCTGACTGATGCTGCCGATAACTCAACCGGTGTGTCCATCTATGTTAAAGTTACGGTCGTAAATCATAACTATGAAGGAATAGCAGACAAGAAAGTCACATTGTGGCTTGATGGCCAGAACAAAGATGGTAGTTGGGACATCGTAAATACGACAGCTGCTGAGACTACAGCTGCAGACAAAAATGATTTCGCGATTCAAACGCTTAAAGCACGCCCTGGTGTTACCGGAACGACGACTGCAGCAACTGCTCCAACCAATATAATTCCCGGAAATGAAAGTAACGATCATACAAAGGAATAATTGATTTTTCGTCTGTTCCTCAACCCGCTATTTCTTTCGTTGGTTAAAAACCAATTGAAGAGAGATGGTCATACTGAACAGCTATATGGAAAAATAGGAATGCTGAATTACGATTCAGAAAATTTTAAATTTTAAACATTGAAGTTTAATCTCTTGTATATTGTATGTCGTGCCTGGGTAGCGTTGCTGCCTTTGCTGTTGGCTTTGGCTTCTGCCAAGGCCCAGACTGTTGTATACGAGGGTGTCACAACACAATTAAATATCAATGCAGTTGCAGACAATACTTACGCATGGAAGATCTATAATGACGCCACGCTGGATTTTTCTCTTGAGTCGAGCCCTGGGTGTCCCGTTACTTCTGCTAATTTTACAACTGGCAATACCGGATCAAGCGTACAGGTAAAATGGCTCAAACCAGGTATCTATTTCTACAAGGTCACAGCCAACGATGCGACTCAATGCGCCATGAATCTGAAAGTCGGAATGATTACTGTGCTCCCGATCGAGACAAAAGCCGTAATTACAGGAGCAACAATCACCGGGTCATGCAGGGGTGTTAACCTGAGTGCTTCGAATTCGATCGGAGTTAACTATGAATGGTCATTGGTCGGACAAGGTGGTGTATTATCAACAACGACAGGTCTTAATACCGAATTTAAACTGACGGACACTTATGACGGTCCGCTACCGGCAAATTTCCAGGTCAGACTTTTAGTCAGTGACCTATCCGGTCATTCGGACAATACAATCGTCACGATTAAAGTAGATCAACCGCCTCATGCCAATGCTTTCATATCAGGACAATATGAAGCGGATGGAACCATGCTCGCAGATGGAAAATTTTCGACAGGAACCACGCTGAATTACAACTGGTATACAACCGGAGGAGATATTGTTGGTGTAAATAACCATCAGAGTGCCAAACTATACGGTACAGGAACCTATACGCTGAAAGTCACAGATGCTTATAATTGTCTGAATGAATTTAGCTTCCCGCTGAAATTCGACCAGATAATCGCTGTTCGTGACTATGCACGAATTTCATGGGCACAGGATACTATCATATCCGTATTGGACAATGACAATTTGCCCGACGATTTCATAACAAGCAAGGTGCGAATCACACATTTACCCTCTATGGGCAACGTCCTGCCAAATGATAACGGTACAGTAACCTATAGGCCTCGTGATAAAGTCACCGGACACGATCAGTTCGTATATGAAGTATGCGACGCGGTAGGCAACTGTTCTTCTGCCCCGGTAAACATCGATATTTACGACAGTCCTATATTTATTCCTGAAGGATTCTCTCCGAATGGTGACGGGAAAAATGACATGCTTGTTTTCGAAGGTATTGACAAGTACCCTAAATCGCAGCTAACCGTTTTCACCCGGACAGGTGAAGTTGTATACAAAAGCGATGATTACCAGAATGACTGGGATGGCACATACACGGCAGGCAAGTCGAACAACTTTGATAAAGCACCCACAGGCACATACTATTATGTACTAAAACTGGGAGACACAAACAGAACGTTTAAAAGTTTTATATTTATTGGATACTAATTCCTGGTGCTGTTCCCTTGTTCTGATAAACATATCACGATTATTGTCCGCGCTTCAAAATTTTCAGAATAATAACCTAGAAGATTTACACATAGATAGATTTTCAGGACAGTTTAAACAACCCAGAAACAACCACCACCCCGGGTGGTTTTAATATTAACGCGTTTCCTTAACGACGAAACCCAGCCGCATTTCACACCTTCCGAAGTACTTTTTAAACCATTAAAAGTCAAACTGCAAATTCATCCAGACGCCTATGAATGATGTAACTTCTTACATTAATTGTGTAACACTTTACGCCATTTAAGTGAAGATATTTGCAGTGAAATAATTTTTTTACGTACAAACCCGATCCTTGATGGACTTTATTACACTGTTGAAAGAATCACAATTTTTGTATTTGGCACGAAAAACACTCCGTGGGAAGCTGGTAACAGGAGCCGTTCTGCACATCATGCAGACAAAATTGTTGCGGCATTCCCTGTTCCCGGACCAAATCAACCGAAATTCAGATCTGCGTATATAAAAAACAGCTAAACCTAATTTTCCGCATAAAAGCTAAATATCAACCATATAATAGCAGATTTAAATGTAATTCATTTATTTTTTGAAATTTTCTAAAAATAAGTGCTAAAACAAGGTAACAATTGAATGCCCTTTCCTATTAACAAATGAATCGAAATGTATTTTTCAAAACTTATCGAAATTTTAAGTAACATAACCATTGGCTAACATTTCCACGGAAATGATGATTTGTCCGTTGCCTAAAATGCGTTTAAAAAATACAGATGACTAAACCCTATTGTTTTACACTTCGATCTTACATTTACGCCCGTAAAATTTAAATTTAATTTGAATCAATATTCTTTTACATTTTTTTTGCTTTTGTAAATATTTAATGCATCTTTGTAACAATTATTTTTTCTTTGAGTAATAATTTAACAAATCAAAAAGAAGATTACACAGACCGGTTTTGAATTTGAGGAGATCTTAGAGATTGAACTCAAAGAATTATAAAAAAATCGTCCTTGCATCATAAACATTTGCCCTGATCGCTTTTGTTATCAATTCAAAAAATAGCTTAAACATCCTGGCAACATTGATCGAACTTCCCTTAAAGATTCGAAATAGAAAACTATTGCTTATGGCTAAATCATATACATCAATATCATTTTCTTAGAATTAGGTTAAAAGCGATCACTCTTCTTTTAAAATAATCTAGAAAAATCCGAGAAATCTGCTTTAAGGCTATTCCTATGTCAACTTCTCACTTATTTAATAAATAAATATTATAAAACAACATCTGCCCGCTTGAAAGTTACATTAACGATATTATTGGCCCTTCTACCATCTGATGGTGTTCGCTTTGGCAGATCATCTAAAGGGGCAAAAAACTATTGTGCAGTAACTTGTGTCAGCAGCTATGTACAATCCCTCCTTATTAGAATCTTGGTGCGCCTGGCAGGAAATTATCGTTTTATCCTTGCATTATCACTCTTAGCTTTTATGGAAGTAAGTGTTTATGCTCAAATATCCCAAACATATACTGCAGCCGGAACTCAAACTTTTATTCCACCTTCAGGTGTTACAAGCATAAATATACAGGCATGGGGTGGTGGCGGATGTAGCGGAAACAATACAGTTGGCAGGGCCAGGGGTGGCGGTGGCGGTGGCGCATATACAAGCGGAACCATCAGTTGTACTCCGGGAGTTCCAATCACGATTACGGTTGGTGCCGGCGGAATTTACAGCGATAATCTTACTTTGACCGATGATGGCGGAAAATCATCTGCAGGTATAATTGTTGCGAATGGCGGTTCCAGAGGAGTCATCGGAAATAATGTTGCAACAAACGGAGGCGCCGGAGGAATGGTTTCTGCAAATCCGGGAGGAGTTAGCGCATTTTTATCTTATCCAGGTGGTAAGGGAGGAAATGGCTATGTTGCCGGAGATAACGGCGGCGGCGGTGGTGGCGGAGAAGCTGCATCAGCAACAGGCGCAGGTAATTCGGGAGGTCCGGGTGCTTCCAACGGCAACGGAGGAGCAGGTGGCACAGGAAATGCAGGTGGCGGAGATGGTGGCAGAGGTTCGGATAATAATGGCTTTTCGAATAGTGTCAATGGAACCTCTCCTGGTGGCGGTGGCGGCGGAAGAGGTGATGACAATGGCAATAATTCAAACGGAGGCGTCGGGCAGGTCATTTTAACCTGGACGATCCCGGCCGGATATTGCGCAGGTAATGCAATTGCGGTAACAAGCCATACCGGTGTAAACAATTACAATAATGCCCTTGAAATTCCTGATAATATATTTGCAACCCTTGATGATGACAATGACCAGCTGACACTTACGCTTGGTGATCTTGTGACTTCGGGAGGAACAATTGACGTGCAATGGCGAAGAAATGGTTCAACGCAAAATAATCCAGGGGTCAACGTCCAAATTTCCACAAACGGGACAAGCTGGACTACAGGTATTTCATATACTGTTACAAGTCTTGCATGGGTAACCCAATCCATTGCGTTAAGCAGGGACACCCGGTATATCCGAATTACGGAGACCAACATTTACGATCTTGATATTGACGCTGTTTCTTACCTCACCCCTTGCGGTCCAATTTGTGTTTCACCAATCAGTTTCAGCGTAACCGGAGGTGGTTCGTATTGTTCGGGTGGCACAGGTTTAGCGGTTGGTTTATCCGGTTCAGAAACGGGTGTGGATTATCAACTTTTTGCAGGGGCGACCGCAAAGGGTTCACCGGTTGCCGGCACAGGTGGGGCAATCAGCTTTGGTAATCAAACCATTGAAGACACTTACACGGTAGTTGCAACCCGGTTAACAGGTGCCTGTACTGCAACAATGTCAGGAAATGCAGTTATATCCATTGCAATAACACCCTCCCAACCTTCTGCCATCACGGGTTCTGTTGCTCCATGCGTAGGTTTCTCTCAGACTTATAGTGTTGTAAATATAGCTGGTGTGACCTATACCTGGAGTTTTCCCGCAGACTGGATACAAACAGCCGGAGGAACAGGCAATTCAGTTACTGTTACACCCGGATCAATGGCAGGAAATATTACCGTTACCCCTTCTAATGTTTGTGGCGCTGGTATCGCACGCACCCTTGCAGTTACAACAACATCCTCATCACTTCTTGCTCAGCCGGGAATCATTACCGGCCCTGTTTCAACCTGTGCCGGTACTTCTCTTCTAAACTACTCCGTTCCTGATGTTGCAGGAGTTACTTTTACCTGGGCTTTCCCAGCAAACTGGACAATAACTAACGGTCAAGGCACTAACAGTATTGTCGTTACAGCAGGTGCAACTGCAGGAAATGTAACGGTTACCCCTTCAAATATCTGCGGAAACGGACCCGTACAAACGCTTGCTTTAACTGCGGATCCGGTTCCCGCGCAACCCGGTGCAATCACTGGAATTGTTTCACCATGCACAGGAACCACACAAATTTACCATGTTACCAATGTGGCAGGTGTAAATTATGACTGGTCCTTCCCTGCAGGATGGAATATTACATCCGGTCAGGGCACCAACAATGTTACCGTTACGGCAGGTAGCGGATCGGGCGATGTTACCGTGACACCTTCGAATGCATCCTGCAATGGCTCAGCCCGGACGCTATCAGTTAGCCCTTCCGATATCCCTGCCCTGCCAGGATCAATTACAGGAAAAGACACACAATGTCCCGGTGTTACAGGTCAGATCTACAGCATACCCGCAGTACCAAATGCAACTACTTACATATGGAGCGTTCCCGCAGGCTGGATAATTACAGCTGGAGCCGGCACTACCTCAATAACCTCAACTTCGGGTGCTGCAGGACAAAATGGAAACATCACCGTAACAGCGGGAAATTCATGCGGAACAAGTGCTGCACAAACTTTAGCCGTAACAGTAATTCCGGTGCCAGTACCTGTAATCAGCGCCAACTATTGCTTTGGTGGCGGTTATATTCAGCTAACTGCCAACGGAGGCGGAACAGGTGACACCTACCTTTGGAATACCGGTGAAACAACGAAGGCAATTCTTGTCAATATTGCTGACCAATATACGGTAACAGTTACGAATGCAGCCGGATGCTCAGGTTATGCCAACTACAGCGTATCAACCGAACTTGTTGTTAATGGAAATTTTTCAGCAGGAAATACGGGCTTTACTCATTCAACTTATGGTTACAGGGCCGATGTTGCAGGAAACGGGGAATTAGGTCCTGAAGGTCTTTATGGAGTAGGCACTGACCCACAAGCCTATCATAGCAATTTCTGGGGCAGGGATCATACGACAGGTACTGGAAATTTCATGATCGTAAATGGTTATCCCGGTGCTCCTCAACCCGTCATCTGGGCAACGAATGTTCCGGTAGTGCCAGGTGTCAGTTATTATTTCTCTGCCTGGGCTTTGAGCTTAAACAATGTTGGTAATTATGCGGTGCTGCAATTCAGGGTTAATGGCAGTTTAGTCGGTACAACTGCACCTTTACCTGCCAGACCTAATAACAACAATCCCCCTTTTAACTGGATTCAGTTTTATGGAACCTGGACTGCGCCGGCCGGTGTATTTTCTGTACCGATCGAAATTGTTGACTCCCAGACTGCTGCAAACGGTAATGATTTCGGACTTGATGATATTTCATTTGCAACACTGGCTCCGTTGCCGGCAGTGATCGCGCCATCGAGTAATGCAACTTCTTTTTGTATCGGGCAAACGCTCAATTTATTTGCAAATCTAACAGGCGGGAAAGCGCCATTTACATTTTCATGGACCGGGCCTGACGGATTTACCTCCAACCTCGAGAACCCAAGTATACCGAATGTAACTGCAGCAAAAAGTGGTATTTATAAACTTACAATTACAGATGGTTACGGTTGTGCTCCGGTTACGGCATCTGCTAGTCCTATAACAGTAATTGCGCCACCCGCCTGTTCTATTACCGGACCAGCCAGCTTATGTCCTTCAAACATTTCGAACATTTATACCGCACTGGCAGGCATGACTTCCTATGCATGGAGCATAACAGGAAACGGATCCATTTCGGGCGCAACGAACGGACAAAGTGTGAGTGTTACAGCTGGTCCAACAAACAATAGCCAGTTTACACTTTCGCTCGCGATGACCAATGCCACCGGGTGCAGTTCGAACTGTCAGCAAGTGTTTCAGGTGGCAGATAATGTACCCCCAACTTTTACGTTGCCATTACTGAGCGCCGGTTACTGCGTGGAATACGTTTCACAGGCACTGTACAACCCCGGACAGGAAAATACGCCACTCGACATCACCTATTTGCGTCCCGATTATTTCCTGGTTGCAGTTGGAAGCACGTTGCTTAACCTGGGTTCTTTGGCCGATAACTGCGCGTTAGCAGTCAATCCGGTTGCATGGACCATCGATTTTGGCAATAACGGTTCAATCGAGTTTTCAGGAAGCGGACAGTTATCAACCTATGGCTCCGAACTTCAATTTCCACTTGGTACCAACCGGATCAGCTATACAGTGACCGATAAAGTCGGCAATGTCAGCATCCAGTTTGTGGACCTGGTAGTTACACCCCGTCCCATGATCAGCAACAATTTTTAAAACTTAGAATATTAACCAAAAAGATAATAAGATGCATCAACAAACGAACAGCCAAAACAGGCACAACACAGAATGGACCTCAACGGGAACGAACGGAATATCCATCCGGATGATTCAGAATTCATACAAGGTCAACATTTTGCCTTTTCAAAATCAGGAGAAAAGTCCACCAGGCCGGTGGCGAAGTCCGGGAAGTCGCCAGAGGTTGAACCCGGACTTGAACTCAAACCGTCAATGGCAACAGAATCAACTTTAAAAGAATATCAAAAACAAACGACAAATAAATTTTTATCACAATTTAATATTATCAGTTATGAAAAAGCAACTATTAATTTCCGCAATTTTTATTTTGGCAGTACTTTTCAGTGCAACTAGCTCCTATGCTCAAATATGCGATAATCCACTAAAACCTTTGGCAGGGAAAAAGTACACCTATGGCATCACTGTAGATCCTACAGGCGGCGTATTTCATTGGTTTGTAACCAGCGATTTAAAATTAGCAACGGCGACGGCAATTCTGTCAGGAACCGGTGTTGCTGCAGCAGGTGATATCATTGTAGCTGGTACAGGATATAATGAGCCACTAAGTACCACAGCCTCAATTGACATCACATGGACAGCAAAAGCAGTTTTCGAAGCAACCAAAGCCATTTCTCCTGTTAAATATTACTTAGTAGTTAAGTACACGACGGACTGTACCAATAACATTAAACCCTGGAGAATTACACCAATAAACTTGTTCCAGATTGATGTTGAAAATGTTAATTCCACAGGAGCAACATACGCAGATATTTGTCGTGTAGGATTTGTAGATGCTGTCATTGATGCAGATGATAAGGTAACCTACGATTTCGGAGAAAATGCATTATACCTTAAAGTGACAGCACGCAATTTTACGGGCAGTTGGGCTCCAAAAATTGACATGTCAAAAATAACTCCCATCATTACCTCACCTCAAACCCTTAAATCTATCGAATGGAGTTTGACAACAACTTTCACAGGTACTTCAAACTTCGACTTAGTTACTGGAATTGCAACCACCGTTGTGCCAGATAAAGGTCTTGATAATATCACAACCGGCGACGACGAATTCGTATACATTAAAATTCTAATTACAGATGGCAAATTTGAGGGGACAGCAGATCAGATATTCCCATTAAATCTTAGCGCTACAGATATCGCCGGGAATAATGATGTAGATTTTGATCTCACTACTTGCACAGCCGTTGCCGAAAATGATAATGTAGAGCAAAAACTTAAAGCACGTCCTTCTATGACGCTTCCTACAGCAGGTCCATTTTTGATCGCGAACTAACATTAGTCAGAGATCTAAACGATCTTATTTAAAGTTGCTTTTCATAACTGATTTCCCTTTCAGACAGCATGTTGCACTGTCTGAAAGGTTATTCTGATAGTAAGCAATTAAGGTTATCAACGAAAATAGTTGTGATGCTATTCATTTGATCAATGTAAAATTTTAGATGAACCTTTCAAAAAAAATCAGGTTTCTATGGCTGGCATTCGTGCTGGTCTTTTGTGCGTTG
>Ga0209430_1000655_pt1 | contig 32704 bp, 21 predicted proteins | sample BarGraIncub1133A_FD_184504 | JGI IMG/M metagenome (GOLD analysis project Ga0209430, IMG submission 184504) | Arctic peat soil microbial communities from Barrow, Alaska - Barrow Graham LP Incubations 11-33A (SPAdes) (version 2) | ecosystem: Environmental > Terrestrial > Soil > Wetlands > Peat... | reverse complement strand
TTGCCTTCCAGCTTCCTTCAGATTCCACATCACTATGGACACCCTTGCTCTTGGCTAGTGGTTGGTAACTACAGACCCCCACAGTGGACTTTCACCACCTAGTTAATCGCCATGCGTGGCGCACAATAATAAAGAGGCTACCTAAAAGATAGCCCCTTTCAATTGCTATGATACTCTATTCCTTAGTAATATTAATTTCCTTAAAACTCACAGCTGCCTGTTGTTCTTGGGAAAGGTATTACATCTCTTATGTTGGTTATACCAGTAAGGTACATGATAGCCCTTTCGAAGCCAAGCCCAAAACCAGCATGCTTAGTTCCCCCAAACTTACGAAGCTCTAAGTACCACCAGTAATCCTCTTTATTTAGGCCCATCTCTTCCATTTTCTGTTCGAGAACGTCAAGACGTTCCTCTCTCTGGCTCCCACCAATTATCTCACCTATACCTGGAACAAGTAAATCCATTGCTGCTACTGTCTTATTATCCTCATTCGTTCTCATGTAAAACGCTTTAATTCCCTTTGGATAATCAGTTACAAATACAGGCTTCTTATACACTTGTTCAGTTATATATCTCTCGTGCTCAGTTTGTAGGTCGCAACCCCATTCAACAGGAAACTCAAATTTGTCTTTATTCTTTTTGAGGATTTCTATAGCTTCTGTATAGGTAATGTGTGCAAAATCAGAATTCACAACATTTGACAACCTTTCTAGAAGTGTTTTATCAACAAAGCTATTAAAAAACTCCATTTCTTCAGGAGCATTTTCCAAAACATAATTGATTACATACTTTAGCATATCTTCAGCTAACACCATATCATCCTTTAAGTCAGAGAACGCAATTTCAGGCTCAATCATCCAAAATTCAGCTGCATGTCTTGCGGTATTTGAATTTTCAGCTCTGAAGGTAGGCCCAAAGGTATAAATGTTTTTAAAGGCAAGAGCATATGCTTCTCCAGTTAACTGTCCACTAACAGTCAGACTGGTTTCCTTTCCGAAGAAATCCTGAGAATAATCTATTTGCCCATTCTCTTTTTTTGGTGGATTTTTCATGTCAAGTGTAGTAACCCTGAACATCTGACCTGCACCCTCGGCATCACTGCCAGTGATTAATGGGGTGTGTACATTTACAAAGCCTCTTTGTTGAAAGAATTGGTGAATAGCAAAAGCTGCTAATGACCTGACTCTAAATACTGCTGAAAAGGTATTTGTCCTTGGTCTTAAATGTGAAATTGTCCTCAGGAACTCAAAGGAATGTCTTTTCTTCTGAAGCTGATAGTCAGAAGGACACAAATTTTCTATAACAATTTTAGTAGCTTTTAGTTCAAAGGGTTGCTTTGAGTTTGGCGTTTCAAACAATTCACCTTCAACCTCAATTGTTGATCCAACTGAAAGCTTTGCCACTTCATTAAAATTGTCGAGTTTGTCTGCTTCAAAAACTATTTGAAGATTTTTAAAGAAGGTTCCATCATTTAGTTCGATAAATCCAAATGTCTTGGAATCACGAACGGTCTTGACCCATCCTGGAACTGATATAGTTTTGCCTATATAATCTTGAGGTGATCTAAATATTTTTTTTATTTCCGAATATCCCATTTTATTGTACTCCTTTGTACTAAATTTTTGACACATTCAATACCAACTATACGCGTAGGAACAGCCAAATAATAACTTCCCATTTTTGAAGGGGCTATTTTCCGCCAATACTTCGTTGTCGTCAATTGCAATAAAGAAGACTTAGTTCAGATGAAGTTTTCTGAACTTTAGTCGCCCTTATTTCGAAGCTTGGCGGTACTTACTCCGGCTTGTGTAATCGGGAGTATTAGTAAAGCCGCTGAGATAAAGCAATTATTACGCCTTCCTCCGCCTTGTCTTGACAAAAAATTTCTCCCTTCAAAATTGTGTTTTATTATTTGGTTATTCCTTAGTACCAATTTCAATGTACTTGCCAACTTTTTAGCAAATACAACATAACTAATACTATAATATGTCAAAACCCATCGAACATAAAGTATTTGTATATAATTTTGTACTCCATTGTACAAAATTCATCTGAACTAAGTCTTCTTTATAATAAATTAATATTATTGTTAGAACATTCGGAAATCATTTCATCGTCCCATACAGAAGCTTGAACCTCTCCAATATGCGCTTTCCCTAAGAAAAACATACAAATCCTCGATTGTCCAATGCCTCCGCCTATGGTGTAAGGAAGCTCTTTGCTTATAATATCCTTATGGAATTTGAAATTCTTTCTATCCTCACATCCAGCCTTTTTGAGCTGTTCAACTAGTGAATCCTCATCAACTCTGATACCCATTGAAGATACCTCAAAAGCCATGTCCAGCACAGGATAGTAGAATACAATATCACCATTTAATGACCAATCATCATAATCTGGAGCTCTTCCATCATGCTTGATTCCCGAATTGAGCAAATCACCTATCTTCATAATGAATATAGCCTTCTTTTCTTTTGAAAGCATATTTTCTCTCTCTTTTGGGCTTAAAGTTGGATACATATCTTCTAGTTCTTGGGTTGTAACGAAGAAAATATCCTCTGGCAAGTAACGCAATAAATCAGGGTATAGTCCAACTAAATAGTCCTCAGTTCTCTTGAAAACAGAAAATATCTCCCTTACTATTTGTTTCAAGGTTTCTTCTGTTCTTTCACTTTTTTGAATTATTCTTTCCCAGTCCCATTGGTCAACATAAACAGAATGCAGGTTGTCCATATCCTCATCTCTTCTAATTGCATTCATGTCTGTATAGAGTCCCTCTCCATATGCAAAACTATAGCGTTTCAACGCCATTCTTTTCCATTTCGCAAGTGAGTGTACAATTTCGACAGTTTCCCCACCAATACCCTTTACATCAAAAGCGACTGCCCTCTCAACTCCATTTAGGTTGTCATTCAATCCGGTCTCAGGTCTAACAAATAATGGCGCTGAAACTCTAATTAACTTCAATTCCTTTGCAAGCTCATCCTCAAAATAATCCTTTGTCTGTTTAATAGCAACTTCGGTCATTAGGATATTAAGGCTTGGCTTATAACCATTAGGCTTAATAAGATTGTTCATGATTTTCCTCCTATTTTTTATTTCTAATAAGGTGATTTCAATCAAAATATTGCAAGCTTATATATTATAAGCTTCATTTTATCATAATTAATGCCAAAATAATATTAACACTAGCAAAATCAAAAAATATTTGATTTTACTAGTGTTAATTTAGTTTTACTGCTATAAAGTTTATTTCTCAGTCCTAGTTACTTTCACATGCTAGAAAAATGTTATATCACTTTGAGTCAAAAGTCTTCTTTATCTCAATAAGAAATTGTTCAGCATTTACAGTCCTTATTTCCTTTAATTCTGATAGTACTGCAAGTTCTTTTGGCATTATTCCATTTTCAATTGTTTGGATAGATGCTTTGTCCAGTCTGTCAGCAAAATTAACAAGCTCAGCAATTCCATCTAGCTCACCTCTTTTGCGAAGTGCACCAGTCCAAGCGAATAAGGTTGCCATAGAATTTGTGGTAGTTTCCTGTCCCTTTAAGTGCTGATAATAATGTCGTTGAACAGTACCATGAGCAGCTTCATATAGATAATAGCCTTCTGGCGAAACAAGTACAGAAGTCATCATTGCAAGACTACCAAAAGCTGTGGCAACCATGTCTGACATAACATCTCCATCATAGTTTTTACATGCCCATATAAAGCCGCCCTTTGATCTGATAACACGTGCTACAGCATCATCTATCAAGGTATAAAAATACTCAATACCTGCTGCTTTAAACTTGGCATCGTATTCGTTTTCATATATCTCTTGGAAAACATCTTTAAATCTATGGTCATATTGCTTAGAAATAGTATCCTTAGTTGCAAACCAGATATCTTGTTTCTGATCCAATGCAAAACTCAAGCAGGATCTTGCAAAGCTTTCAATAGATTTATCTATATTGTGCATTCCCTGTATAACTCCTGCACCTTCAAAATCAAATATAGTTTGACGGGTTTCCTCACCCTTTTCGTTTGTAAATACTAATTCAGCCTTTCCTGCTCCAGGTACACGGAATTCAACATTTCTATATACATCTCCATAGGCATGTCTTGCAATAGTTATCGGCTTAAGCCAAGTCTTAACAAATGGCTTTACGCTGTCCACGAGTATTGGTGCACGAAAAACAGTACCGTCCAAGATAGCTCTTACTGTTCCATTTGGACTCTTCCACATCTGAGTCAGATTGTATTCCTTAACTCTGTCAGCATTAGGTGTAATTGTTGCACATTTTACTGCAACACCATATTTTTTAGTGGCCAATGCAGAATCTATTGTTACCTGGTCACCGGTTTTTTCTCTGTATTCAAGCCCCAAATCATAGTACTCTGTTTTTAAATCGATATAAGGAAATAATAAAATATCCTTTATCATCTTCCAGATTACTCTGGTCATCTCATCTCCATCCATCTCAACAAGTGGAGTTTTCATTTTAATCTTAGCCATATACATACTCCTTTATAATTAAAATTTATTTTTTGTCATAGTTTTTACATAGTAAGGAATGGCTAAATAATAGACCCTTGAAAAATGGGAATTTATTATTTGGTCATTCCTAATATAGCATATCAAACGTAGGTAGTAAACTTATTCACTTCTTACTTATTATTTTTTGGCTTGTATAAGTATTTTATTTGCTTCTATTATAAATTTATCAACTGCACTTTCAATGGATGTTTTACCAAGTGCAATACTTTCCCCTGTTTCTTTTCAACTTCAGCGTAGCCTATAGGATATGGAGGATCAATACCGGCAGTATCAATTTTTTCTGTTTTCAATGTTTTGTCTTTAACGTAAGGTGTCAAGTCCAAAAGCACATTAGTTGATGTGAATGAGTCCATCCAAGCCAAATCTAATTGAATGATATCAAGAGCATCTCCACCCGCAATCTGCGTAGTGATTTTGCCGAAATATGTGTCATAACTGGAATACTCAGGTTTTATAGTTATATTAGGATATTTTTGTTTCATTACTTCAATAGATTTTAAGGTTGCATCATGGCGCAATTGCGAACCCCACCACGCCATGCGTAGGTTAACCTCTTTTGTTTGCATTTGAATCGCTTGTTGAAGAAGTTACAGAACCAGTTGCACTGTCTTGATTGTTAGATCCGGTACAGCCAACAATGCTAAATATCAGCATTAAACATAACGAGATACATAAATAATCTTTTCATCATTTTAAAATCCTCCGTATAAAACAAAATTTTAAATATAAGCAACTTGCATAATTCACTCACGTATTATATCTTCTATATTTTTACTTTTACTACTACCTTTTTCACTTGACTTGGTGTTTCTATTAAACATCCTGGTTTGTGTGCATCCTCTGGAAAAAAAATTGTGAAGTATCCATCCTTCAATTTGGCTGACGTCCATTGATCTGGCTCCTTAAAAAAAGCTATATCCTTTTCATCGGAGTATTCCTCAAGTACTTTCAACATATCTGTAGGAATCCACTCATTAATTTCATTACCTGTAACTACATATTGAATATCAATATATTTTTTGTGTGCTTCCCATCTTTTTTCTTCAGAAGCGGAAGTGGTATAGGATTGTACTAACGCAAAAATATCTTCCCCATCAATCTGATACTTTCCTACGTTAAGGCTTTCGAGTGCAGTATCTTTAAGAAATCGGAAGGCTTTTTCAAATCTGCTGTTTAATGCGGTATATAGACTTATATTGTCTAATGTATCTAAAATCATTGTCTTCCTCCATTTCACCTTGCTTCAAGTATAGTTTTTGATAAAATGAATCATTTAATCAAATTTTTATAATTTAATTTTAAAACATAAAATACAAAACGATATTTAGTAATTTCTAATTGTTATATTACGATAATGCTATTGAGGGATCCATGCCTATCTTATGCATGAATCCCTCATATTTATCAATGATTTACTTATTTCGCCTCATTATCCCTTATTTGTCCAAGTGCCCCTCCTGGATGCCACTTCACATACTGCTCTGGTGTTATATCTTTTTTGCATTGCAGCAAAATACTAAGCCCCTGAAGAATGAACACTTCAGCAAGTATAGATGCCCTTGGTGCTCTGTTAAGAGGATCTCCTTCTTTTTCTACACCCGCATAAAGAAAAGCATCGGAATTCTTTGCCAACCATGACTCACTTTTGCCAGTTACAGCTATGATTTTAGCTCCATTATTCTTTAATGTTGTAACAGTCGCTTTTAGTTCAGCTGTTCCACCGCTATTTGATATTGCTATTACTACATCCCCAGATCTTACTTGACCAGATGAACCATGTACCGCTTCAGTTCCGTGCAATTCATATGTAGGTGTTCCTGTTGACGAAAGCAGTGAAGCAACATAACCTGCAACATGCCCTGGCTTTCCTATTCCTGTAATATGAACCCTGTTTCCATTTTTCTCAGCATCCAAAATTAATTCAACTGCTTTATCATAAAAGTCTAGGCTTATTTCTTTACTCAATGCTTGCATTCCCTCCAAAGAAATGCTTACAAAATCCTTTAATATAGTGTCTAAAGACTTGTCCATAACAAATTCCTCCTTAGTTTTCTTTATAACTATCCTTTTTCATCAGATCCTTCACCTCTTCTATTGTAGGTAAAGATGTAATTGCCCCCAATTTTGAGACTGTCAGAGTTGCTGTATAGTTAGCAAAATCAAGCGCTTTTTCTGTTGTCATACCCATACATACTGCCGAGCAGAAAGCACCGGTAAATGAATCACCTGCCGCTGTCGGATCTACTACCTTAACTATATCCACACAAGGCTTCACAACAAAAACATCTTTATTCATAAAGGCTACACCATTGCTACCTAATGTGATAATTACATTTTTAACACCTTTATTTAACAAAGCCTTTGCTGCCATTTCAACTTTTTCAATGTCAATACTACCATCATCTGTGGTTGTTTTAATTCCAGTTAAACCACAGGCTTCATGCTCATTTGGAGATATATAAGTTAACTTTGAAAGAAGTTCATCGTCTAAGGCCTCATATGGAGCTGAATTTAACATGACTGGAACTCCCTTTGCATATGCATATTCTGTAACCCTTCGGTTGACCTCCAAAGGAATTTCTAGCTGCATAATAACAAGGTCATACTCTGAAATTTTGTCTTCTAAAAACTTTACATCATCAACAGTAAGCTTCATATTTGCACCTGGCACAACTAATATTCTGTTTTTCGTTTTTTTGCCTGGAACAACCTCTAATAATATGTTGCTGACAGCTGAAGAGCATGTCTCATCCCTCGATATATTGTCAGTATTAATGCCAGCTTCTTGAATTGCTTTTAGTAATTCATCTCCAAATATGTCTTTTCCAAGCTTCCCAACCATCGTCACGTTTATGCCAAGTCTTGCAGCTTGCACTGCTTGATTTGCACCTTTCCCACCTGGTGCGGACGCAAATGATAAACCGTTATTTACTGTTTCGCCTTCATTTGGAACCCTCGAAGTACTATAAATTAGATCCATTACAATACTTCCAACTACCAATATCTTAGGTGTTTTCACTAATTTTACCCACCTTTTTCTAAAATTTAATTCCCCACAAATAATATATATATTATTTGGACTTTTGTCAAATTTCAGAATGTTTTGGATTGTATAATATTACGAAAGCATACGGCCACTATTTAAGCGTTTAAATGCAAACTAATATAACCCTACTAGTTAAAATAACAATAAAATGGATAGAAATATTTCTATCCATTTTATATTATATTATATCTTTATTTCTGAATATATATCATTGTGTGCCCCTGTATTTCTGACAACTTAACGTGAACATACCCATTACTATATAAATAATCTAGCTTTTCTCCATGAGGGACTAGCATTACACTTGAAGGTGTAAAATTACATTTTATCTCAACAAATTTATTGGTAACTGTCAATCTGTGCTCAATTGTATCCAAAACTTTGCATTTTCTTTGAATTATATAGTTGAGTAAGTGAACTACTATACCTTCATTATTTTCTCTAACCGTAAGTTCAGTAATAGCAGGTAGATCAGTCCTAACTAGTGGTTGCTCGTATATCAAAGCTATGCACGTCTGCAGTATATCTCTATATACCTTGTAACCATTCTTTACATAGTCAGTAAAAAGTGGCGATGATATATAAATGCACCTATCGTTCTTAACGATAGCAGGCTCACCAGAAGATTGAAGCATTGGTGGAGTTTGCCTGTGTGAGCAAAACTTATCAAAGCTTCTATTGAAATAAGGTGGCACTATTTCTGCTAATACTTCTTTATCGGTTTTTATTGTGTAACCCTTTGTATATAGAACATGGTCAATATGTGGTATCTCCTCGAAAGCTACGTCAGTAAGTCTTATATATCTTACATCATAATCCGCCTCGCTGATGAATTGGCATCCTATGCAATCAAGCAAAAACTGATTTGTTACTTGGCTAACTGCTGATTTACCAGTAACCAAAAGCTTACCGCCCATATTATAATACTCATTTAGTTTTAAAGCCATATTTCTATTAAGCTGCACGTTGTCAGGTAATATTACCAGAGAATATTTTGAAATATCATCTACAAAGTTTACATAATCAAAAGGGATATGTAATTCACTTAATACCCTATAAACTCCTTCTTCCACTAAATTACCAATCTGTGGATTAGAAGAACATGCTTTAGAAGGTATTACAACAGCAACCTCTGATTTTTTGCATGTATTTATTAACCAGGGCTCCTTTTGCTCAATGCTTTCGTAAACTTGCCCTATTCTAGAGTAAACATTAGCATCAATTTTTCCACTGGGGTGTAATTGGTCGCCAATACATACTTTAGCACCATTTGCTGCTGCTCTAAAGCACTCATATTCCAGAGCCTCCAAGTTTCTCATCGAACCAAAATCTCCCCATGAAACATGGAACTTTCCATTCATCATTGTTATTTCTTGTTCATATTTATTTACATAATTTACAGCTATAGGGAAATGTGTATACCCCCACATATCACTTGGGAGAGACTCTATGTCAATAAACGAAAAGTATTTTCTTTTTTGGACAGATGATATTTCTAAATCTTCTGCGTCATCTAGCTCATATGGATGAGTGTTAAAATAGATTTCCATGTTGTCATCCATACCCTTTAGGTACTCATACATCTCTTTGCAAAAATTTATCTCTGCAATTCTATCATGTCTCTTTACATCCTCAAGCTTCTGAACATTTAGGCCCAAAGCCTTCATCTGTTTTTTGCACTCAGGGCATATACAAGTTCTTCCTAATACAATATCTATCCAATATCCTTGCGGTTTATACAAATCATAAACTTCCTTGAATTCCTCTTTTAGAAGCTGTATATACTCCTTATTACTGATACACAAAGAACGCCAAGTAGTATACTCGTTAGAGAATGGATTTCTATCACCCAGTATACCATCAAAATTAATTACTTGCCATTCAGGATGCCTATCTGCCCAATCTTCATTCCAAGCTACACAGGTATACGCAAGCGCTCTTATGCCATTTTCCTTACATGCACGTATTTGCTCACCGAATAAATCAAACTTTAAATTAGGGTGCATGGTACCTATTTGTGTTGGATAATAAAACATTCCGTGATGACATTTTGTGAACAAATTTATTGAATTTACATGTGCTTTTTTTAGTGTTTCAATAAATTCATCTGTATTATACTTTTCTCCTATTCCACCAATAAACGGAGATGTATGAAAATCCAGATGAATTTGCCTGAAAGGTAATTCCTTTTTATTAATGAGACTCATTTGGCTCCTCCTCAACAAAGTTTTAAATAACTATTTTAATTATATCAAATTTGATATAAAGTTGGGGTATAAACAGCGTAGAAAGTCAATTTATTTCATATTAAAATGAAATTTTTACTTACATTGATATCATTTGTCTTTATAATGGGAGCCAATGTTGTTAAATTTTACAGCATCATAACCTCTACCCTATGGGTCCTTCCATCATCAATCAGCTCTATTTTATTAGTATCAGCCGTCTTTTCATCTATTATTATCTGCTTGACAACTGTATTTTCGCCGCCTTGATTTTTAACTACTATATTGTAAACAGAATCACCGTGTAAATATCTTATTGAATACTCACTGAGTTTTTTGGGGATACACGGGTCAATTATCAAGTAATTACCCTGCTTTTTAATTCCCAAAATATTCTCTATGCCTATTCTATACATCCAGCCAGCAGCGCCAGTATACCATGTCCAGCCACCTCTACCTTCATTGGGGTAAACTGCATAAACATCGGCCGCCAATACATAAGGTTCTACTTTGTAGGTCATACACTCCATATTTGTTCTAGCATGGTTTATAGGATTTATCATATTGAAAAGATCCCAGGCCTGTTCTCCTTTCCCCAATTGAGAGAAAGCATATATTACCCATGTGGCTGCATGGGTGTACTGTCCGCCGTTTTCTCTTACTCCTGGTAGGTATCCTTTGATGTAACCAGGATTTAGCTCACTATTATAAAATGGCGGTGCTAGCAACTTTATTAATCCATTTTTCTTATCAATCAAATACTTTTCGACAGCGCTCATAGCTTCTTCTACTCTACTACCCTTAGCTGCAGCAGATATTGCCGCCCACGATTGTGAGAGTGAGTCAATCTTTCCCTCTTCATTCTGAATTGAACCCAAAGGAGTACTATCGTCAAAATATGCTCTTCTATACCAGCTTCCATCCCAAGCTTCCTTCTCTAATGCTTCAATTATTTTAGTAGCATTAGCTTGATAGGTATCCGCTCTTTCATCATCTCCCATATGTCTGCAAATAGGGATAATTTTCTGGAGAACACAGTATAGGAACCATCCTAGCCATATGCTTTCACCCTTGCCTAGTATCCCAATCATATTCATACCATCATTCCAGTCTCCGCCGCCCATCAATGGTATTCCATGAGAACCAAACTTAAGTCCTCTGTCTATTGCCTTTGTGCAGTGCTCATAAACTGAGCCAGTTACTTCAGCGACTTCTGGTATTTCATATCTCTCATGTTCATTATCTCCTAAAATGGCAGACTGCAAATAGCTCTCATTTATATTTAAAATATCATAATCTCCAGTGACATTAATATAATCACAGGTTACATAGGGTAACCAAAGCAGGTCGTCAGAGTATCTTGTTCTAATTCCATTAATTTTCTGGTCATGCCACCAGTGTTGCACATCACCTTCAGCAAACTGATGCCTGCAATGAAGTAATATTTGATTTCTAGTAATTTCAGGCAAAGTATATACCAGTGACATTACATCTTGCAATTGATCACGGAAACCAAAAGCTCCCCCAGCTTGATAGAAGCCCGTTCTCGCCCATACTCTGCAGGATAGAACTTGATATTGCAACCATCCATTAAGAAGAATATTCATCGATGTATCTGGAGTACAAACCTGTATCTGTTTGAGCTTTTTATGCCAGCTTTCCTTAACTCTGTTAAGTTCGTCATATGCATAACGTATATCTCTAAATTTGGAAATTTGAGCTTGTGAAGCTTCAAGGCTGTCTTGTCCAAACAAAAATATTACTTGTTTGGTTTCTCCGGGCAATATATTCACTTGAACCTTAGTAACCGCACAGGCGTCAAGACCTGCTCCCACAGTACCCTTCAAAGTAGTTTTCATTCCTTGAGGAGCAGAAATATCCATATTATGCCCCATGAACTCAAGTCTTTGACCAGTATATGTTATATTTTCTTCTGAACAGGAGAGAAATGCTACGCCTTTGAAGTCAGAACTGTAGACATTCTCTACAAACATCGTGCCAAGTTTTGCATCAAAGCTTGTAACAATATACGGAGAAGTTTTACTAACTCCAACACCCAGTACAGGTCTCAGGTAATATGCAACATCTAGTACTACCTCTTTTTCTGTAACATTTTTTAGCTTCAAAATACTGATTTTTACAGCGGTATCAACTGCTGCAAACTGAATCAGTTCCTGTTCAAGGCCATGGCTTTTATGCAAGAAGCTAGTATATCCAAATCCATGCCGTATAACATAAGGCTCTCTCTCCCTGATTGGTGAAGGAGTACAGCTCCATATATCATCAGTATTTGTATCATGCAAATAAATGGTTTCTGACGGCGTATCCAGTACAGGATCATTTATCCAGGTTGTAAGCTTATTTTGACTGCTATTTTGGTGCCAGGTATATCCCCCTCCTGATTCAGTACATATAAACCCAAATTTTTCATTTGCAATTACATTTGACCACGGAGCTGGTGTGTTTTCACCCTCCTTCAAGCAAATGACATATTCATTTCCGTCATTTGAGAAGCCGCCAGTTCCATTGAAGAACTTCAAGTTTTCTGTGATGTGTGCGATGTACTCATTCTCTACAGTTTCATTGCGATCTGTTATGATATTACTATTGTGTTTATCTTCTTGAACATATTCATCCATCTGTAATTTCATGTAATTTGTATCTTTTTCTTCTTTCTTCACTACTATTTTTTTATCTGAATTGAGGTCTTTATTAAGCAAGTCTGCAATACCCTTATCAGCATCAATTATTATCTTGGCACAAGTAAATAGAAGATTCTTCTGTTTCTGATCCATTTGTCTCACATCTCTGATGAATATCCCAGCTTTTCTGTCAATCTGATCACAAGAACGTCCAGAAACAGCCATATCTCTGATCATTTCTAGAAGTGGCTGGATATATGATTCTTCATCTATAATCAGAATAACCAGATCAAAAGATACTCCTTTGAACCTATAATAATCATACAGTTTTAATACCCACTGAATTTCTTCAACGCTATCCCTACTTTTTATTGTTACCAATACTATTGGTAAATCGCCAGATATTCCAAAAGGCCACAGTTCAGCTTGACCGAGAGTATTTTTTAGAATATATTCTGATTGGTCATTTCTATCCATTCCAAATAGTAGCTTAGGCATTAGATTCAAATATGCTTTCTCATCACATGCGTTGATATTAATAAAGCCTGCTTCCACAATACTCCTTGTCCAAGCCATTTCAATTACTCTTTCAGCAGCTGTAACGTCGCTGTATTTTTCCAGCATGTCAATTGCCATTTCTCTAGTATCGCATGAACCTATGCAGTAGTTAACTATTGCACTTTCTCCTGCTTCTATACACACCCTTACACGCAAGCTGAAAACAGGGTCTAAAACCGGCCCTACGAAATTTGACAAGGGTTGATTTGGCTCCATTGACTTAGGTGAAGTAAGATTTCTATTTCTCCCAATGAACTGTGAGCGGTCAGTTTCATACTCCACCTTCCCCTGCACATTTCCACTTGTAGAGACTGTATGATATCCCCAAATAGTCTGCTTAACATCTTCTCTTTTCCTTCTCATTGCCAATAACCCGTCATATTCATCGATAAATTCAGTTTTAACAAACAGCTTACTAAATGCAGGGTGAACCTCATCTTCCTCAGGTTGTGCCAGTACTACTTCCATGTAACTTGTAAGCTCGATTACCCTTTTTGAACTACTATGGTTATAAATACTTACTCGCCTTATCTCTGTGTTGTCCTCTGCACTTACTATCACCTCAGTGTTTGTCTCAATATTTCCTTCCCTGCGAATATACTCGGCCTTGTGCTGTGAGAAAATAGCCTTGTAAACCTCTGGTTTTGTATTTGTTGGGCTATAGGTAGTTGTCCAATATTCATTTGAATTTACATTCCTCAAATAAATGAATACTCCACTACTTTGCATATAATCATTTATCCATCTGTATACAGCCATTCCATTGCACTTTCCATACCCGCAGCCTTTTTCTGTAAGCATTACAGTATAGTTACCATTTGAAAGAATATGCATGTTTGGAATTATCGATGGCTCTGAATATTTTCTTATAACTGTTTCTTCACCGTTTTCTTGTTTAATAAGTTCAAACAAAGGTTGCTCTTTATTTTCCTTAGGAATAACCATATTAGTAGGAAATTTCTCTTGCATGAGTGAGTCAATAGCCTTTATTTGTGGGTTTTTATGAAATCTAGATTGCATTATGTTGTCTTTGAAGAAATTTGCAAATGCCAACATGCTCATTCCCTGATGGTGAACCATATAACTTTTAACAATGGCACATTTTTGACCAATATTTAGTCTTGACTTTGTGAAGTCTACAGCCTCATATAGACCAAATTGACCTTCGGCTCCCAGTTGTTTAAGCTTTTGTATGTTTTCAACACACTCATTTGGGGCTATATCAATGGCCATAATTGTGGCATATGGCGCTACAACCAAGTCGTTTGCCAAGCCCCTTTTTAGTCCCAGATACGGTACGCCAAATGCTCTATATTGATAATTAAGCGCTATATCAAAAGAATAGTAGCAAGATTCAGAAATACCCCATGGAGTATTTTTACTAAGACCATACTTTATTTGAGTATTTACTACAAACTCATAGGTTTTTTCTATTAGAGTGTTTGGATAGCTCTTTATAATCAGCCTTGGCATTAGATACTCAAACATAGTCCCCGTCCAAGACACTAATCCTTTGCTTCCATCTACGTTTATCAGCTTCCTTCCCAGCTTGAACCAATGTTGCTTGCTTAATTCACCCTTTGCTATTGCAATTAAGCTAGTTTGTCTTGATTCAGAAGCAAATAGGTCATAGTAAGACTTACTGGCATGCCCTTCCTCTACCTCAAAACCTATTGTAAACAGATTTTTATGCGTATCAAACAAGTTTATAAAATGCATATTGTCTATCAGCACTTGTATTCTATTTTTTAGATTTTCTATTTGTATACTTATCTCCTGGATTTCATTCAAACTATTAAATAATCTTTCCCCATATTTCTCCTGCGCTGTTTGATAAGTGCTAACCTGATTTGCTAATTTTCTAACCCAATACCCTGTTTTACCCTTATTTTCAAGCTCAGCTATACCCTTTGATATAGTTGGAATAAACCCTTTAAATTTATCCTTCACGCTCTCTATTTGATTAGCTTTTTCATTTGCAGGGTCTTTATTTTCATCACTACTTTTTTGCGTTAGTTTTTTTAGAATATCAATATCAAAATATGGATTGTCTTTGTTTATTTCTGTATTACAAAGCTCTAGCAAATCAAAAAGTCCATCAAGCATAACTTCATCATAAATTGGTTTATTTCTCCACTGCTCAAGTCCCTCTTTGAGAACCATTAAGTATCCAGCGAAATTGCCACTATCCACCGTAGAAACAAATTTTGGGTGAAGCACCTTGAGGTTTGTTGTGTTGTACCAATTAAACAAATGCCCATTCCATTTATCCATTTTTTCTATAGTATCCATGGTATTAAGTACTCTCTCTAGCATATCTAATGTATTTATATAGCCCATATCTCTAGCTGCTAGATTAGACACCAATAATAGCCCAATATTTGTGGGAGATGTTCGATGAGCCTCGCCTTTGTATGGCTCGACTTGATAGTTGTCAGCAGGTAGATAGTTTTCTTCCTGACTTGCAAACTCATCGAAATAGCACCAGGTCTTTCTTGCTAGCAGCCTAAGTTCAAATAAGCTCTCGCTACTAAGCACCTTTCCTCTAGCATCCACAGGTTTACTTATATAATACGCAAGCCATGGCGCTAAAAGCCATAATATAAAAGTAGCTATACTCCACAAAATATATTCTTTGCGGAAGTACATGCAAAGCAATAGAATCGTTGTCCCATATACAGGTGATAACCACATTCTCCTATAATAACTGATCAAATCGTTTTTGAGCGCCAATTCCATATCGGCTGCTGTTACCCACTCAAGCAGATTTCTCTTTGTGACAAGCACTCTCATTATGGTTTTGAGAATGGCATTTGCCATTAAGAAAGCTTGGTATGGTGCAAAAGTTAGAATTAGCCCCAGTTGAATAACTATTGCCTTAAAGCCTGTAACTACAGTGGCGCTCTTCTTTGTAATATATGTTCGATAGTCTCCAATAAACATGAGATGAATAAAATAACTCAAAGCAGGCGCACATAAAGCAATTAGAGTCAGACAAATCCATACAATACTACTATTACGAAGCGTAGATAAGCTCAGAAAAATTATTATTGCAAAAGACGGGTATAGCAAACTTCTTCTAAGATTGTCTATCATCTTCCACTTAGACAATTTTGATAGTGGGTTTTTGCCAAATATCCATAATAATAGTTGCCAATCTCCTCTTGTCCAGCGATGGAGCCTCATCATATATGAATTGTATTTCCCAGGATACCCATCAATTAGTTCTATATCGGTCACAAGACCAGTTCTCAAATAACTGCCCTCCAGCAGGTCATGGCTGAGAACTGTATTCTCTGGGATAATATTGTCCAGTGCCCTTTGAAAAACATCGACTTCATATATCCCTTTTCCAGTAAAAATGCCCTCTCCAAACGCATCTTGATATACATCTGAAACAGTAGTGGTATATGGATCTATTCCACCCTGCCCAGCAAATATCTTAGTAAAATTAGAGGCATTTGAGTTTTCTATATTTACATCTATTCTAGGCTGTAGCAAACCATAGCCCTCTGTAACAATGCCTTTCTGGGGATCGAAAACCGCTCTGTTTAAAGGATGAGCAATAGTTCCAATCAATTGCTTTGCTGTTTCAAGTGGCAATTGCGTATCAGCATCTAAGGTAATAACATATTTAATATTTGGTAGAGTGCTAGGATCATCGCTATGATAGGTATAGCTCGTACCCATATTGCCACGTAGCATTCTATTAAACTCAATTATTGCTCCCCTTTTTCTCTCCCAGCCCATCCATTTATGCTGTTTTTCATTAAACTGTCTTCCACGGCAGAAAAAATAAAATATTGGGCATTTATTCAACGCATATTTTTCATTTAACTCTCTAATTCTTTTTAGTGCTGTCTCTACAATTGCGCTATCCTCAACCAATATTTCTTCATTTGCATCCTTAAAATCGCCTACTAGCGAGAAGTATATATTCTCACCTTTGTTAGCTAAATAGAACACCTCTAAGTTGTTTATTAAATCGAGTGTTCTTTTATTGTTCGGAATTAAAGTTGGCACTATTACCATTGTGGAGAATTCCTGTGGAATACCTTCCTTGAGCGCAAGCTTAGGGAATTTCGTCGGTGTTACAAAACGGCTTATACAGCTATTAATAATTGCTATCACTATTTCGCTAGCAGGAATTATACCAAATATACCTACTAGTATCGCGAATACAATCGACATATTTGTTTCTTTGACCAAACTATATACCATTGGAAACTGCAAAACTATTATAGTCAGTACAATAATTGTTGAAATATATATATCAACAGAATTTTTTCTAATATATTGCACAGCTTTGTTTGTATGTTGCTCTTGCCTGTCCAATATTCCCGACAATATCTTTTGCCCTTTTCCAACTAGATAGTATCCTACGTGATTGTTGGGAGATAATTCATTATTTATATCATAATCTTCTTTCGCATATTTATAACTTAGCCGAGCTATATTTATCTCTGTCGTCTTATACTTAGCAGCAAGCTTTGCGATAGTATTTCTATATTGATTTCTAGAATTAAAATCCATCCTTGAATATATTCCACAAGGGTCCTGCTTTAATATTCTCTCAACCTCACTTAAGTCTTCAAAAAGCGTTTTGCTGTCAAAACTAGATAGCGAGCGAAAACTATTCATTACATTTCCTATAGAAACCTGAGTGATTGCTTGATCGTAGTGATCCATTGAAATAAAGCTGTCAGATGTAGCACTCTTTTGAATAAGCATACTATCAAGGCAATCTATCATCCAAAGTGTTTTCGAGCCCTCTTTTCTCAACTTTTTAATTAGGTGTTCTACAAATGCCGGAGTTAGCTCCTCTAGGGTATTAACATGTTTTCGAAAAGCATCACAGTCTTCATTACTCTTTTTAACAATAGTAACCATTTCCTCAGCCTTGTACCAATCTTGCCGTGTTGTGTTCATTTTCTCGCATATAACCCACAACTTTTCCATTAAAGCAGCTTTTACCATAAGGGTTAGCATCCAGAGCTCTTCAATAGATAAAAATTCATATTTCTGATAAGCAGATATAAAGTCTCTGATAATCCTTTCATTTGCATTTCCATCAATATGCGAAACAATCTCTATGGCAATGGCGTATATTCTAGGAAAGCCAGCATAAGTACCTTCTGTAATTACTGGCAAAGGCTGTTTTGAATCACCTAATTCTCTTGTTATAATGCCTTCTTGCTCCTGAATGATATAAAAATTATCAAGCAGCCACTCTGCTGCAGGAGGTATAGGAAAAGAAGCGGAAACATCTCTATTAAATTTTTCGTAAGTCAAAAGAATGCTTTCAAACTTTGTTTCAAGCCTTCTCTTAACCCTTTTCGCACCATTCTTCTGCTTAATTGTTTCCTGAGATTTTGCCAAGTGCTCGGCATGTCTCTCAAGTTCATCTGTACATAAAATAACATCCTCTATTTGAAACTCAAAGGTATGCCTATTCTGAATCCATATTATTATTGAAACTAAGATTGCTACTAGCAAAATTACTATTAGGAAAAAATATATATTCATATGTATATCACCATTAATAAAAAATTTTTTGAAACAAAAAAATACTAACCATTCAATAATTATCTTTCCCAAATTTTGAATGTTTAGTACATTTATATAATAATTATATTAATTTTGATGAACTTAACAATATTGACTGATACAATCAATATTAAATACAAAATCCCTAGCAGAAATGTGCTAGGGATTTAATATATCTAATTAGATTATTGCCTTACCTATTATCAAAATATTTTTTGCTTTTTCCACATCCTCGTCAGTTGGTGATGGAACACCCTCTAACGGATATTCAACATTTAAATTATCCCATTTTATTTTGCCCATTGAGTGATATGGTAAAACCTCTATTTTTTCAATGTTTTTAAAATTTTTAAGATATTCATAAGCCAGCAACAGATCTTCTTCCTGATCTGTATACCCAGGTACAAGGACATATCTGATCCATACAGGTTTATTGATATCACTTAGATACTGAGTAAAAATTTTAATTTTGTCATTTTCTACTCCTGTCAAAGCTCTGTGCTTATTGGCATTTGCATGTTTGAGATCAAGCAGCACAAGGTCTGTATACTCGAGTACTTCTTTTACTTCCTCAACCTTCACATACCCAGAAGTATCAACAGTTGTGTGAATTCCCTCTTCCTTGCATTTTATAAACAGCTGTTTCACAAACTCAGTCTGAATAAGTGGTTCACCACCGCTAACAGTGACACCACCATTTGATGAATCTATGAAATTCCTGTACTTCTTAATTTCAGTCATAACCTCTTCTGCAGTATATAGCTTTGCGTCCTCTGCGCTCCATGCATCTCTGTTATGACAGTATTTACACCTTAACAGACAACCCTTTAAAAACACAATAAATCTAATGCCTGGTCCATCAACAGTTCCAAAGGTTTCGAACGAATGAACTCTCCCTTTAACCTCCACAAACAACCTCCTTGAGATAAAAAAGCACTGACTTCTTTGCTATTATTTTGACTCTTTCAGCTTTTCCAAAATAAATTTATCAGCAAAGCTCTTGCTAAACGGCAGAACAATACGTTCAGTTCCTGAAATCAGCACAGTTTGTTTTTCTCCGTCCTTTTGCTCGGAAACTATCTTTGTATCCTTTATGCTTATACTATGCTTCTCACCCCTTAGTTCTAAGGTTGCTGTTCCACCATCAACCTTTAAGCTCGGAAGGTTTAAGTATACAATTGCTGCTAGTGCTATTACAGCAATAAGTAATGCAATCTTAAGTAAATTCTTTGCAACCTTTGCTACTATAAAAATTAACACTACGATTACTATTATAGGAATTAGAAACGATGCATCTAAAATTCCAAGACCTTTTATTAACTCCATAATTCATTTCCCTCCGCGTTTTCTTTCAAAAAGTATGAGTATCTCATCTTTCTAAACCCTTTTACTTAGTATTATACTACAGATATTAATACAGCAATTTAATTTCAGTAAGTGAATAGTAAAGAGTGAATGGTGCAGTGCGCAGTGAATGGTGAATAGTGAATGGTGAATAGTTATGGAAAGCCTGCTTGCGCAGGCTAAATTATAAAAATCATTAACTCCTATTCACTTTCAATCATATACTATTCACTAATATTTTAATAAGGTTTTGACTTAAGGTTTTATAAATTCAGGCCGACGCAAGTCGGCCTACCATAACTATTCACTTTTCACAATTCACTTTTCACTAAGTTTTTAATAAGTTTTTAATAAGTTTTCACTTAAGATTTTCCTTTATATATTTTTGGTATTTTAATGGCTGCCCATTTTCCCATGGCCTATAGTCGTTTGCAAAGTCAACCCTCGACTTAAATGTTGGATGGTCATAAGTCCACAACAGGTAAACTAGCCCTGGTTCAGGCATAGTTAGGCTTTGTTGATGCAGCTTAACTGTTCCTGTAGCTGTGGCAAAATTATTTTGGGTAAGTTCAAGTTCAAATCGGTCTGCATCTAATTCAATACTTCTGGAATATGCATTTGATAAAGGCGCTGTAGCAAATACCATAATATTTATTAGCAGCATTATTAATGGAAATGCAGCAATATCTGAAAGCTTATTAAATCCCAATCTCCCTTTTGACCTTCTTAAAACCCAGTTGCTCATTCTATATATTATATATAATATAATAATACTTCCCAGCCCACCAAAAACTATTGACTTCCAAACATGACCCATAAGATAATGTCCCACCTCATGAGCAACCACCCCCAGCACCTCATCCACTGTCAGGAAATTAATTGTAGTATCCCAAAGTACAATCCTTTTTGTATTAAAAACTCCTGTCATATAGGCATTCATCTGATTTGTCTCTTTGCTTTTATCAACTTGAAATACCTGACAATTTTCAATAGACGTTTTACTCAGTAGTCCGTCAATTTTTGAAGAAAGCCCAGCATCTTCTATTTGTTTATATTGATTAAACATTGGGTCAATCACAATTGGCTGTATATAGGACATAACAAACAGATATGGTATTGAAGCGAGTGCAATATAAAGCCACCAACGCTTTGGTGATTTCTTTATAATGAGGAACGGAACCCATATAATTATAGAAGTTATTATAGAATTCACTATGAAGCTTTTTATCATCTCAATAAACCACTGAGAAAATGTCTGGTTTGACAATCCATAATGTTGCATTCGTACAAATCCCGTATATATATCTAAGGGAAGATAAATTAGCATTTCAATTACTGAATATGCTAGGAAATATAGGATTATTATAAGGATCCACCGTTTAGTCTTCCTCGTTGCCCAATTTCGGATATTGACAGACAGCTTTGAAAAAAGGAAAAATGCAGGCACAACAAAGCCAAGAAACAGTCTAACCAACCATGTTGTCACTTTATTCTTTTGGAAATCAAGAGCCTCTTGTGACGGCATGGTAACTGTAACTACATCAGGCACTGCTACTTGCATTTTTTCTGGGTATGTATTTAAGATGTGTCTATAATTAATAGTCTCCGACACCACAACTGCACAAGTGAATATTGCAAAAATACAAAGGAATATCAATATAAATTTACGTATCTCTCTACTCAAAACACTCAACCCCCACAATAATAATTAGAAATTTCAAGCATCACTAATCTGATAGCTTTTCCATTATTTAATTATATGATAGTATCAGACCATTTAATGAATCAATAAATATATTTTGTTGTTTTTTTATCGCTTATTATTTAGCTTTATGAGTTTCATATTTATCACTTGCTTCTTGAACAAACTTTTTAATAGAGCCATCTGTCATAAGTCTATCCAATGATTTGTTTATAAGCTCTACCAAATCAGAATTACCTTTCTTCACCGCAATAGCTACACCTCCGGTATCTTCTTTCACAGCAATACCAGTTAACGCCAAATCATTATTCTTTTTTACATACTCATTAGCTACTGGAAGCTCAACAACTAAAGCATCAATCTTCTTTTTCTTAAGTTGAGTTACCAACTCAGAAATTTTACCTAAAGAAACAAGACTTACAGCTCTTATCTGCTCTTTAGCAACTTTCTCCTGCTCTGTACCTAGCTGCGCACCTACTTTTTTCTCACTTAAGTCAGTAATGGTCTTTATTTTGTTCTTATCCTCAGTTCTGACTATCACACCCTGTTTTGCCTGGTAATAAATTTTTGAGAAGTCAGCTAATTTTTTTCTATCTTCATCTGGATTCATTCCAGCAATAACAATATCTATATCACCAGTATTAAGTGCTGGTAAAAGGCCCTCTAGCCCCATTTCTACTATTTCAAGTTGAATGCCTAGATCCTTTGAGATCTCTTGTACTATTGAAATATCAAAGCCAACGATTGTATCCTTTCCATTAATAATAGTATGGTATTCATAAGGTGCATAATCTGCACTTGTACCTACCACAAGCTTTCCGCTCTTTTCTATCTTCTTCATTATAGCCTCATCTCCACAGCCTGCAATTGATATACCTATTGCAACTGCAAGGAATAAGCAAAATGACTTCTTAAACATCCCTTTCATTTTCTGACTACCCCCATTATTTTTTAAATATAATTTGTTTATATTATGTATTTTATCTAGTTTGTTGTCTTAGACTCTATATTAATCGGGAAATATTTTCAAGTATAATTTTACTCTGCACTGCTAGTACAAAGCACATCACACTTTATTTTCTAATATAAAGTAATTAAATTCAATAATCTCTCGTAAATTTAATGTATAAATTTAATTTAATTATCAAGGATGGGGTATATAATGGTGAGAAAATATTTATGTGTGGGAACCTTGGTTATTACTTTGCTTTTGCAGAGTATAACTGTCTGCAGTGCAGCGAGTACAATATCTATAGGGGCACAGCCTTCAATTTCTATAGAATCATCCACCGAGTTTGATGCAGATGCACAAGTTTCAGAGCAACAAATGTCGCAAGATGAATTTAATAAGCAGAAGGATCAGCTACTAATAGACCAAGGACAGCTAAAAAATGCTCAGGAACAACTTCAGAAAGACCAGGAGCAGCTAAGGAAAGACCAGGATATATTAGTGAAAGCTCAAGAACAACTAAAGAAAGAGCTAGAAAAGTTAGATACCCAAAACAAACTAAAGAAATTGAATTCCGAAGTTAATAGCAGTACATACTTGAGTTACTTAAAAAGTTTGGGTTACTATCAAAACATTTATAAAAATGACGAAAAGCTGAATATCCGCAATACTTTGCTTCTCTTTCAGAGTAATCATAATATGAGTGTTACTGGCACGTGGGATGATGCAACAAAAACAATGCTAATTAATAGACTTTTAAGTAAAAGCTTTACATATTTGGACGTAGTAAAAAAAGCCCCTACAAAGGGCAGATGGATTGCTATTAACAAAACGAAAAGAACATTAACCTTATACGAAGATACTAAAGTACTAAAAAAGTATCCAGTGGCAGTTGGAAATCCCTCTTCACTTACAAAATCCGGCAAATTTATTATAAATATGAAGCTTATTGACCCTGATTGGGGTGGCGGTGGTATTGGAAAGCCTGTAAAGGGTGGTATTCCTCAGAATCCTTTAGGGAGCCGCTGGATAGGGATTAACAGAACAGATGGCTCCTATGGAATGCACGGAACCAACTCATTATATTCTATCGGCACTTATGCGTCTCACGGCTGTATAAGAATGCAAAACTATTGCGTCGAGGAGCTCTTCCCTCTCATTCCAATGAAATCAAATGTTTGGGTTGGCACTGGGGACGAATTAAAGAATTGGGGCATAACACAGAACGCTTTTGAGACCCAAAGCAGCACTAAATAACAATTTTTCACAACTTTACCGGTGCAGATTTTCCATATTTAATTTAGGATGTTGGGGTTTTAAACATTGAAATTTAATTTACAATATGTTAAAATACACAATACAAACACATATGTCACTGAATGGTGGACACTACTTTAATTTTCGTATTTAAAATCATTCAAATATTGTATAGTTCAGCATATAATGTTAAATAAACTTTACGCAAAAATTATTAATTGGAGGAATATAGATGTCGAAATTAAAGGTTGGTATTATTGGTGGTACTGGTATGGTTGGTCAAAGATTTATTTCACTTCTTGAGAATCATCCATGGTTTGAGGTTGTTTCTATTGCTGCTAGCGAAAAATCAGCGGGAAAACCTTATTTCCAGGCTGTAGAGGATAGATGGAAAATGTCAACGCCACTGCCTGAAGGGGTTAAAAATATCGTAATAAAAAATGCAACTACACAAGTAAAAGAAATCTGTGATGAGGTAGATTTCGTTTTTTGTGCTGTTGATATGAAAAAGGACGAAATTAAGAAGCTTGAGGAAGAATATGCTAAAAATGAAACTCCTGTAATTTCTAATAACTCAGCCCATAGATGGACTCTAGATGTGCCTATGTTGATTCCTGAAATAAATGCTGACCATGCAAGAGTTATAGACACTCAGAGGAAAAGACTTGGAACAAAGAATGGTTTTATTGCTGTTAAACCAAACTGTTCTATTCAGAGCTATGTTCCTGCTCTTTCACCTCTAATAAAATTTGGACTTAAAAATGTTGTTGCTTGTACTTATCAGGCTATTTCAGGTGCTGGCAAAACCTTTACTGATTGGCCAGATATGCTTGATAATGTTATACCTTATATAGGTGGAGAAGAAGAAAAGAGCGAACAGGAACCCTTGAAAATCTGGGGTTCAGTTTCAAATGGTGAGATTGTAAAGGCGACTTCACCAATAATTACTACTCAGTGTATAAGAGTGCCTATCTCAGATGGCCATTTAGCTGCTGTATTTGTTTCTTTTGAAAATAAACCATCAAGGGAAGAGATTTTGGAGCTGTGGCAAAGCTACCAAGGAGAACCTCAGGCACTTGGACTTCCTAGTGCAACAAAGCAATTCATTAAATATTTTGAAGAGGATAATCGACCTCAGACAAAGCTAGACAGAGACATAGAAAATGGTATGGGAATTTCTGTTGGTAGGCTACGTGAGGACAATTTGTATGATTATAAATTTGTCTGTCTTTCACACAACACAGTACGTGGTGCAGCAGGTGGCGCGGTTCTTATGGCTGAATATCTTAAAGCAAAGGGCTATATTCAACCCAAATAATTTTTCCACACTTAAAAAAATATAATTAATTTGTCAGTTTATGCCGATAAAAAGCTAGGGTAGTACTACCCTAGCTTTTTTATGTATATAAACAGAGTTCAATATATTTTTTATTGTTAATGTTCATCATTAAGCACTTAAAGGAGAACCTTCATGGGAATAAAACCAGAATATGCAGGCCAATATTCTTCAACGCAAGATGAACTATTAATATGTCAAGGATCCAGAGCCTCTTCAGTTTTACTAATGCTTAAAGGAACAATGGATGTTTTTTTATCCCCCTTTGATGAAGTTCCAAAGAAGGATGAATCAATTATAGCAAAAAGCTGTCGTCTATTTACGTTGGAACAAAACACTTTTTTAAGTATTAATGATATTTTAAGCAGTGGCCAAAATTCATTTAGCTTAAAGTCAAGAGAAGCCTGCAATCTATATTGCTTCCCTGTAACATCATTAAAAGAAATTAAAGATATAATATATACTCAAAAAGATTATTCTACTTATATTGTTTCTTCATTAGCAACCTTAATAAGCCTTAGTTATAATGCTTATCAGAAGCTATTACCTATTTGTAAAAGTATAAATGCTTTAACGCAGAATCTCTGTGTTTATTATTGGGCTATTAAAGACAAGTACTATTTTCAATACAATGCAGACACGGAAAATCTCAACACTTACCAAAAAATTTATGAGAAGGCTAAGATCGAACATTATAAATTTTTCCCTGTTACTTCAGATTCTTTGCTATCTCAATATGATTTTAAAAATTCACCAGATGCTTTTACTGAAATAGACTCTTCAAGTATTGAATACTTTTCCAGATTGCTTAACATACCCTTAGATCAAAGAAAAGGCTTTTTTAATAGCGATGATTTTGTATGCGAATACCATATGCAAAAGGGCTCTGAGATTTTAACTTTTTTGACGAATGAGATTAAAAATCTTCTTTCTACACTATTTAAAAATATGAATTGCCTGTACCTATCCTCTAATAATCTAATTTCCTCATATGGTAAAATTACTATTGATTCAAAGGATGATAAAGAAGCAGCAACAAATGTGCTAGGCATACTTAAGCAAGCAATTGACATTTTAACGAAAAATGTTGAAAAGTTACAGAATGAATTTGATTGTTTTACAGCTATAACTACATCTGAAATCCTTGACTACTTTGAAATAGTTAAATCAGAAGCAGCTATTAACCCAACTACACTTAATTTAAATGAAATATCAGTGGGTGCACAATTACCACAAGAATTAGAAAATAGCCTTGAGAAAATTTTAAAATATTGCTCTTGCTCTCAAGATATTATAGACAGCTTTAACAAAAGGCTTGGTCAGTTTAGAACTTTAAAAGATAAAAGCTCAAGTGAATCAGAAATCGTAGACCTTCGTTCTTCTCTGGCAGTCGATTTTTTTATTGTATATGAAGAAGCTTTTAAACGAACTCAGAGGGAAAATCATTGTCCAAAGCTAATTAGTATGTTTCTCAACTTCGGTTATATGGATGAGCGTTTATTGACTAATGACCAAACAATATCATTATACAGACTTTGTGACAAGGAGTATTCTTGCTCAAATCCTTCAATCTATAATGCCAAAAAATGGTTGGAAAATATATATCAAAATCAAAAGAATCCATCTATTAATGACTTCGGACAGGACTATTTTGATGTATTTAGAGATATGAAAAGGAAAAAGATTGTAACTGATCAGGACAAACCAACCTATGATAAAGATAATAATGCAAAATTGAGTTTTGAAATAAACAATATGATTAAAACAAATCAAAAGGTTTGCCATGGACATATGAGTAGTTACTTCCCCATTCTGCATAGAGATATTATCACTCGCGACTTAGAGAAATCAGTAGTAACTCCTGTTAAAATACAGCAAGCTATAGATAATTTATTGGCAGTTGATTCTTCCATATTTCATAGAGAGATATGGTATAAAAATGAACTCAAAGGAATTGAGAAGGAGTTAATAATGAAAGAAATACTTCCTGATATCATTATTGTTCCTACTTTTGGTTCCCGTGCCTCTATGTGGCAGGAGATAACAGGTAGAGGAAGAAGCACTCCAGGAAGATTTATTCTACCTGCATTCACAGATGAGAATCTTTCTGATATGATATTAAAACTTATTGGAGCCTTTCGTTGGGAACTCTGCCGAACTATGATGGGTGTCTCTTGGAATGATATAACAGAGAAATCGTTGACGTCTGAGTACACTGATTATATTCAGTTTTTCAAGAAGAGTCATGATCTTACTGAGGACGCAAAAGAAAAAATAAAGTCGCAGATTCAGAAAAGCAGAAATATTATGAAGGACATTTTCACCAGTGACTATGATACTTGGATAAACCATGAATCAAAAGGCATCCTAAGACTTAACAAAGTAGCACGTTCTATTCTATTTCGTTATTGTCCTTTGCCAAAAGAAATTCGAAATACACTTGCGAGGCAGCCTGCATTTAGCGACTTGGCAATGCAAATGAATATTTCCAGGGCTAAAACAGCGAAATCTTTAACAGTCAGATATGCTAAAATTTTCAAGGATGGTCCAATAGACAAAGATATGGAATCAAATCTTATTTTCTATAGAGATTTATAAGTACCTCAACATTTCCAGTTAGAACCACCTGTCACATCAACGCTTTGTCCTTAAATAAATTCAGCTGGCGCAAGCCAGCTTTCCATAACTATTCACTATTAACTCTTCACCATTCACTATTTTTACAGCTCTATACCACTGCAACACATTCAATCTCAATCAATACATCCTTTGGTAGTCTTGCAACCTCTACACATGATCTTGCAGGATAGTTCTTGGTAAAGTACTTCTTGTACACCTCGTTAATAGTTGCGAAATCATTCATGCTTTTAATAAAAACTGTAGTTTTAACAACATTGTCAAGGCTTGCACCTGCGGCTTCCAAAACCTCTTTCAAGTTTGTCAGTGCCTGCTCTGCTTGCTCTGCTACTCCCCCTTCAACTACTTCTCCATTTGCGGGATCTACAGGAATTGAACCCGAAGTGTAAATAAAACCGCCTACTTTCACAGCTTGTGAATAAGGGCCTATTGCCGCGGGCGCCTTGTTTGTAGAAATAATTTCAAAATTCATAATATATCGCTCCTTAATTTTTTTATTCAACTTTCTCTGTTTAATTTTCAAATAATTTTGCTAAGCATTCTCAGGGGATACATCTACCATAGCTGCGACTGGTACTGATTTCAACTGAGAAAGTTAAATTATTAACTTATATATTCTCGATATTCTTATTCATTTTTACATGCTTAAAGCTCTTTTTATTTGTGGCATAATCGTCAACAATTTGCCCATTTCCAATCAACATGTATTTATAGCTTGTTAACCCTTCAAGGCCCACAGGCCCTCTTGCATGAAGCTTGCTAGTACTGACACCTACCTCCGCTCCAAATCCGTACTTAAACCCATCGCTAAACCTTGTAGATGCATTCCAGAAAACATTGCCAGAGTCAACAAGATTCATAAATTTCAAAGCATTAGCCTTATCATTTGTCACAATACTATCGGTATGTCCTGAACCATAAGTATTTATATGCTTTATAGCTTCATCAACACCAGAGACTAATTTGATAGAAATTGTATAATCCAGATATTCAGTTGCCCAATCAGTTTCACTAGCCGGTTTAACAGGTATTATCTTTTGCGTACCTTCGTCTCCCAGAATCTCTACATTTTTCTTATCGAGCTCAATCTTTAGAACTGGAAGAAACTTAGCTGCAATTTTTTCATTCACCAGCAAAGTCTCTGTTGCATTACATACAGCAACATACTGTGTTTTTGAATCAAAGGTTATTCTTGTGGCCATATCAATACTAGCTTTGCTATCAACATAAACATGACATATTCCATCAGCATGACCCATAACAGGTATTTTAGTATGGTCCATTATATAGCGAACAAACTCATTTGAGCCCCTAGGAATAACAAGGTCTATATATTCATCCATTTTTAGCATCTCATTCACATCATCTCTGCTTTCTAGAAGTGAAATCCAACCTTGTGGTAAACCTGCTGCCCTAGATGCCTCTTCTATAGTCGCAGCCAATGCCCTGTTAGTTTCTCTTGCCTCTCTACCACCTTTTAAAAGCACGCTGTTTCCACTCTTCAGACACAGCGTAGATATTTGTACAAGAGCATCTGGTCTAGACTCAAAAACTATCCCAATTACTCCCATAGGACAAGTGACCTTATATAGCTCAAGTCCATCATCCAGCATGGTTGAAAGCAAGGTTTTACCAACAGGATCTTCCAAATCAATCAAGCTCTTGATACCTAGAGCCACATCCTTTATTTTCGCCTCATCAAATTTAAGTCGTTTTAGTAAGGGAGAAGCTAGCTTCTCTTCCTCACTCCTTTTTAAATCAATATTATTTGCGGCTATAATTTTGTCCTTGTTGATCAGCAATGCTTCTGCAATTTTTGCAAGTGCATTATTCTTTGTCTGAGTATCCAAAGAAGCCATTTTAATAGCTGCATCACTGGCATTAACACATATCTGTTTTATATCCATATTAAAACCTCCTAATAACCTTTATGACTTTTATAAATAACAATTTATTCCTTAAAATAAATTTAAATATCCCACTTCATAGACCGTTCAACTGCTTTTTTCCATTTAGTGTATAGTGAGTCAAAGTACTTTTTATTACCCGATGGCTTAAATGTTTTATCTAAATGCCATGCGTTAGCAATTTCCTCCTTTGTATCCCACAACCCCACTCCCAGTCCAGCCAAGTATGCAGCACCTAATGCTGTAGTTTCCCTTATGACAGGTCTTAATACCGGTATATTTAGTATGTCAGCCTGAAACTGCATTAGGAACTCATTCACGCTTGCTCCACCATCAACCTTGAGCTCATTTAGCTCGATTTTCGAGTCCAATCTCATAGCCTCAAGCACATCTCTGCTTTGGTAAGCAATTGCCTCAAGTGTAGCCCTTATAATATGCTTTCTATTAGTACCCCTAGTCAGTCCAATAATTGTTCCCCTGGCATACATATCCCAATATGGCGCACCAAGTCCAGTAAAAGCCGGAACAACATATACTCCACCTGTATCTGCAACCTTTTCAGCCTCAACCTCACTCTGATGTGAATTCTCTATAATTCCAAGTTCATCCCTAAGCCATTGAATAGCAGATCCTGCATTAAAGACACTTCCCTCTAACGCATATTCTACTTTATTGTTAATACCCCATGCAATGGTAGTGAGCAAGTGGTTTTTTGATTCCACAGGTGTTTTTCCAGTATTCATAAGAATAAAGCAACCAGTACCATAGGTATTCTTGGCATCACCCGGCTTGAAGCAGGCTTGTCCGAATAATGCTGCATGCTGGTCTCCTGCCATACCCGAAATAGGAATTCTGACACCAAGGATATCTTCTGTAGCATAAGCACAAATCCCTGATGAAGAAACTACCTTTGGAAGCATAGATTTCGGTATTCCCATCTCTGTAAGAAGCTCATCATCCCATTTGAGTTCCTTTATATTATAAAGCATAGTTCGAGATGCATTCGAATAATCTGTTACATGGCTTTCACCGCCAGATAAATTCCAAACAAGCCAGGTATCTATTGTACCCGCTAGTAGTTCACCTTTATTGGCCTTCTCTCTAGCTCCCTCTACATTATCCAGAATCCATTTTATCTTAGTTCCCGAAAAGTATGCATCAATGACCAAGCCAGTTTTATATTTTATAGTCTGAACCAGACCGCTTATCTTCAAATTATCACATATATCAGACGTCCTTCTGCACTGCCACACAATTGCATTGTATATTGGCTTTCCAGTGTTTTTATCCCAAACAACTACTGTCTCTCTTTGATTTGTAATTCCAATACATGCTATTTTTTCAGGGCTAATCCCCGCTTCTTCAATTGCACTCCTTATTGCTGATAACTGATCCTTGTATATGTTTACAGCATCATGCTCAACCCATCCCGGCTGTGGATAGATCTGGTGTAAGGGTACGCTTTTCATTCCCACTATTTTGCCGGTCAAATTATCAAATATCACCGCCCTAGAGCTTGTTGTCCCCTGATCAATTGATAAGATATATCTCTTTTGCATTACTTCTATTCCCCTTAACTCATAATAACTTTTCCTTAGTCACTTTAACCTTCTAAAATTTGTCGGCAGAATCTGACTTTCCATAACTATTCACTTTTCACTATTATAATATAATTATCTATCATCTTATACGTTTTTCTAAATGTTTTTTCTATATTTCTCAAATTGCACATTAGATATTCTATTTTTAAATTTATCCAAGCATAATTATAAAGTAGACTTATTAATAAGCTTAAAGATACTTATCTCTCTATTATAGAAGCAGGAGTATTATAACATCGCTAATATCAGTTCACAAACATATACTGCAATAATTGCGCAAACTGCGACTAGAAGCAAACTTCTCTCAAAATACGACAAAATAACAGCTATAACAAGTCCAACGATAGCTGAGGTCTGGTGTCCTGTTGAGGACAAGATATCTGGAAATATCATTGCCCCCAGCACTGCAAATGGTACATAGCCCAAAAATGCGGTTAGAAATCGTGACTGTATTTTGTTTTTAAAAATAGCCAACGGTGCTACTCTCGGTATATATGTAACAATTGCCATTAAAAAAACTGCGATTAATATTTTATTCATTTTGCACATCCTGCATAGGAAAGAATTTTGCACCCACAGTGCATGCAATCACTGTAGCAATAATTATCCTCCAGCCCCCTGAAATAGCAGAAAAGAGAGGTATCCATCTCAGAATTGAGCTTAGAAAAATAGCGCAGGCTGCTACACTAAGGGCAGCTTTTGATTTCTTTGCAGCAGGTATGACCAACGCAATAAACATAGCATAAAGCGCTATACTCATGGAATTCTGCAAAGTCTCGGGCAGCAAGTTACACACTATTGCACCCGCCGACGTTCCCACTGCCCAGCCAATATACGGCAGCACCTCAAGTCCTGTCATAAATGCAAAGGTAATATCTTTCTTTTGCATTGCTGCAACGGTAAAGGTCTCATCCGTTACTCCAAAAGCCATAATTCCTCTCTTGATATTTGAGATTCCTTGTGTGAGCTTCTGTGATAGAGACAATGACATTAGCATATATCTGATATTTATTATAAAGGTAGTAACAGTTATCTCTATATATCCAGCACCTGCAATAATGAGGTTTGTACCTGCGAATTGCCCCGCTGATGTAAGGTTTGTCATTGATATCAATATTACAATCCAAACTGGAATGCCTCCCTTTACAGCCATCAGACCAAAAGTAAAGGACACTGGAAAATATCCCAATGCAATAGGAATACTCTGCTTTGTCCCATCTATAAAATCATGTAAGTTTTTATTTTTAGCACCTATAACTTTTTTTTGGTCAATTTTCATTTCAAAAAACCTCTGTATATAGAATTAAACAACAAATAGTATTATAACATATGCTGGAACTATTTTAGCAGAAAAACATTATACAGATAAAAGTGAAAAGTGAATAGTGAATAGTGAATAGTTATGGAAGG
>Ga0209430_1000653_pt1 | contig 32867 bp, 27 predicted proteins | sample BarGraIncub1133A_FD_184504 | JGI IMG/M metagenome (GOLD analysis project Ga0209430, IMG submission 184504) | Arctic peat soil microbial communities from Barrow, Alaska - Barrow Graham LP Incubations 11-33A (SPAdes) (version 2) | ecosystem: Environmental > Terrestrial > Soil > Wetlands > Peat... | reverse complement strand
TTTTAAAAATTACGGAATAATCTTTTAAATTACTGATTTCTAAGGTCTTAACCAAATAAATTCCTATTTATTTTTTGTTTATTTTACTGATATTCAAATATTTATATTGAAATTTACCGAACCATTGTTAGATCGGAAGTACCATTTTTCAACAGACATCTGAATGCAGATTCTGACTTTGCTTTTTATCACAAGTTATTGCAACATTAGCAGACACACAAGAAACAGATGAGTGAGTTTTGACAACTTTATTCTGAATAGCGTTCTATTCATCAAAAAATTGCATTTATTATCTGCCTTATTCACAGGTGAAACAAAAATCCATTCTACTACTGAAGCCTTAAAATCAATAAATAAAACAAATGCCAATCCCAGTTTAACACAAATGATTTGTAATTTAGCCGCCTTAAATGTTTAAAAACGTCAAAAATTCATTTTACTGTATTTCAATATTTCAGACAAATACTTCACGTGCGGAAAGAAATCATCAAAGGATATTTTTACACCATTCTGGCAACTTTGGCTTTTAGTAATGTTTACGTTTTTAGCAAAGCAGCTCTAAATGAGGTTTCTTTGCCGCTGTTTTTATTTTTGATGGTTTCTGTTGGATTTGTAATTAACCTGATCATTCTTTGGGTTAAAGGAGGCTTTAATAAACTTTCGACAGTTCCGCGTAGAATGTGGTGGATATTCCCAACCCTTGGCTTCATCGAAATCTTCACCGTTTCCACATTCTATGCATCCGTGAACGCTATTTCAGAACCAGCAGTAACGGGATTTCTGGGTAATCTTTTCCCCCTTTTCACTATAATACTGGGAATTATGTTTTTGAAAGAGCGCTTCTCTCCTATTGAAACAATCGGGGTTTTTATAGTTTTTGCAGGAGCCTTGCTCACAAGCTATTCCGGACACCTTGACTGGAAGGATTTTTTCATCCCTGGCGTTGGACTGGTTGTATTGAATTGCCTTGGAGCTGCAACAGCAACAGTTATTATACGTGCAAAAGTCAACAACCTAACCCCCGAAATACTCAGTTTTAATCGCACCTTCTGGTTACTGATCTTCTTCTCAGTCTGGGTACTCATTGCAGGCACTCCAATTATCATTTCAGCCGGGGCTTTTACGAATACAGTAATTGCAGCAATACTCGATCCTGTTTTGGCAATTTTACTGGTTTACAAGGCTTATCAATACATCGAAGCATCGCGCGGAACGATTATTCAGTCCACAAAAGGATTAATGATTATTCCGGTGGCCTTCATCTACTTTGGTACATTACCATTACCTCATCAGATTGCAGGTGGCATCATTGCAATGACTGGAGTGATAATCATCGGATTAGGACAAAACGTGCTTGACCGCAGGAAACAAAGGCTTGACGGAAAAACAGAGCAGGTAAGGAAATGAGCTATTTTAAAGCGGAAACTTTTCCGTTTCAGCTTTAAGCCGTTCATCACGAAATTCAGTAACAGACATTCTGATACGCCATTCTTTTGGATAGGCGCTATTAAAACGGTTCCCTAAATTTTTAACCCAGCCTAAGGGAATATTCCGGTAGGTGATCAGGTTCCAACCCCTGTCTGACGATTTCGGTGAAACATCCTCTCGTTTCAGGTATGTGATCGCCTCTTCTATTGTCAGATCAATCTCAGGAAAAGCGGAACGATTAAGGATTGTTGACAAAGCCAATTCGTGAGCAGGAATCAAATCCCTTTGCTTCATCTCACCTATTTTTACTCCGGCTTGAATGATCCGAAGGTTATTTTTGATCTGTAACAAATCAGAAAAATGAGGTGATGGAAAAGCAAGCAGATAATCTTCAAATCTCAATATATCAAGACTTTCATCCGATATTAACGTTCGTCCAATTTCCTTCTCAGCTTTTGAGGCGAGTAGTGGATTATCTTTGATTTTCTTAATCGCAGGCGTCCCATTTCCGGCAGTTTTTCTGACTACAGCCATAAAGAAGCCCTCACCAGTAACCTTATGAGGATAAAAGCGATAACAGGGGAAATCACCAGCCTTGGTAATTGTCACACCCCACTGATTATCTATCTTTAAACTGACAGGTTCAATATCTGAAAATTCACTGAGCCACTTCATATTCTCTTCATTCTCGGCAGGGTTAAAAGTACAGCTGCTGTAAATCAAAATGCCACCTTCCCTGAGTGTTGGCCAAACATCAGCCAGTATACGCTGCTGACGCTGGGCACAAAGCTGAGCATTGTCAGGTGACCATTCATGAACAGCATTTTCGTCGCGTCTGAAGAGCCCTTCACCGGAACAGGGGGCATCAATCACCAGAAGATCGAAAAATCCGGGCAGCCGTTGAAAATCATGTGGATCGTTATTCGTAACAATCACATTCGGAGTTCCCCATTTCTTCAGATTTTCGGATAAGATCTGTCCTCGTGACCTGATTACATCATTGCTAACCAATAAACTGTCTTTTGGAAGCAGAGCGGCAAGATGGGTCGATTTTCCACCAGGTGCTGCACATAAATCCAGTACTTTCAGATCCGATTTAGAGATTGCCTGTTTTACGGCCTGCTCCAAAAACATAGAACTTGACTCCTGCACATAGTAAACCCCGGAATGGATAAACGGATCAATCGTAAACAGGGGGCGCCGGGGAACAACAAAGCCTGTCTCGCAATAACTAACCGGGGTTAGAGTTGATGGCTTAAGAAATTTATCAGGATTCACCCTTATCGTCGTTACTATATCATTATCAAACGATTTCTTAAAATCATCAAAATCATTTTCGAGGATTGTCTTCATTCGCCTGACAAATATTTCGGGTAATATCATCTTAATATATCAATCTTTTGCGTTTCAAAATTAGCTTTTTTCAACCAAAATCAGGATCTACTCAAAAAAATAGATGTCTATTTAAAATAATCACCATTAGTTTCTTAATAATTCTGTAGCTTTACAGTGTTGTCTCACTGTGATGGTTATTTTCAAATAGAGCTGATTTAAAATTATTAATATGTCATTTTCATTTCGTTTACGATATTTTCTTGGACTAATTCCCACGGCACAAAAGATCGATGCAGCATGGGCTGAACGTTTAAAAATGCGGGAAGAGTTGCATTTGATTGAAACCTCTAATGAGCTTGCCCGATATAATGAGCTGAAACATTTGATCCAATCAGATGAATTCCAGGCAAGAAAGAACGATATTATTAACCTGAGCCTCATCGGAAGTGTTGAGAACAAACTTCTCACCGAACGAACAAACCTTGAGCGTTCAAAACCGCTTAAAGATTATTTCAAATTTATTCAATCACCAGATTTTAACAGATTTATTTCAATAACAGGAAGTTCTGAACTTTCACGCTATTTCGGATTGAAGAAAATTGTTGAAGCACCCGATTTTATTCAACGTAAAAAAGAAGCTGAATCACTTCGTTACAAAGACTCAACTGAATTTCGTAAAAGAAAAGATTTTGAAACTTTGCAGAAAAGTGCACGAATAAAACACTATTATGATACCCTTTCCTCCGTTGAATACCGTTTGTTTCTTGAACTTGAAGCTACTGAAAGGGGAAATTTGGATGATCGTTCAAAAAGAAAAGATCCAAAAATAAAAATATATCGTAAATATCTGAATTCAAGGGTCTACAAAAATGTAAAAATAGTTGAAGAACTTGGCCTTCCTGCCAAATTGGAACAACTAAAACAAGAGACCAGTACCAAATCTTTTCTCGAACGTGAGGCCTATCTTAAAAACGCAGCACGTTTCGAAACGACCCCGGATTATGCGCCACTCAAAGAGTTTAAACAACTATCGAAAAGCAGCGAAATGATATTTTATCTAAAGTGCAGCAAGTCTTCTCTTTATGCTAATTATCAAAAAATAGTCGATTCGAAAGAGTTAGCTCGTCTTATTGAGTTAAGATCAGAAGTTGAAAACCCGGAATTTAAACAAAGGGTTGCCTTTCTAAAAAACAAGAACAGGTTTAACACTACACCGGCCCGTACCACTGAGAAAGAGTTTTATAAATTGGAAAACAGCAAGACCATTAAGAATTATTTTCAATTACAAAAACGACCGGAGCTTGCATTCTTCAATCAGTGGGAAGTTGTGATGGAAGAGAATTTTGCAGTGCACCAGCTTTCTACAACACTTTGGGAACCAGAAAATTACTGGGGCTCAAAAATGGCAGGCTTCAGTTTCTCTCAGTCAAATGAGCTTCAGGCATATCATGGATTGAAGAACATTGTGATTCGTAATAATGTACTCTCAATTGTTACCAAAGCCGAAAAATCAGAAGGAAAAGTTTGGGATCCTGCGATTGGACTTCTAACCAAAAAATTTGATTTCAGTTCCGGTATTTTAAATACTGGAAATAGTTTCAGATTCAAAGAGGGCGTAATAGAAGCAAAAGTTAAATTTCGTGCAAATAAAGCCTTCACAAGCGCATTTTCGCTTACCGGTAACCAACCTTTCCCTCAAATTGATGTTTTCAGGAGCGGAAATAACTGTGTTGGTCTTGGCATTATTGATCAGCCAGGCATAAAAGGTGTCAAGCAATTAGCTCAGATCAAAGGATTGAATTATAATAATTTTCATATTTTCAGAGTCGAAATTTCCGGAAATCTTGTGGTCTGGAAAATCAACAATTATGAAGTCCACCGCGAACATGTTTCAAGAAATTTGGGTGAATTGTTCATCAATTTTATTGGTAGTCTTCACCAGCCGGTGAACGGAGAGTCGTTGCCACACCATTTCGAAATTGATTGGGTAAGATGTTTAAAAAAGAAATAACCAAATAGTTTAAGAATGAACATCTGGTCCGAAGAATTCGAAGGTGCAATTACAATCTGCGATCGGGAAGGAATCATCATATATATGAATGATGGCTCAAAAAGGGTTTTTATGAAGTATGGCGGAGCAGACCTTATGGGTACAAATTTGCTCGACTGTCATCCGGAACCTTCGCGTTCAAAACTGGTTGAAATGTTAAAAACTCCAACTACCAATACCTCTACAATTGAAAAAGGAGGTATAAAAAAAATCATTCATCAATCGCCCCTATACGAAAATGGTGTTTTTAGCGGAATGATTGAAATGTCATTTGAACTGCCGTATACGCTTCCCCATTTCAAGCGCGACTAAGGAAAGAAAGAGAGAGAGGGAGAGAAAATGAGATTGAAACAATGTCTCTCTATCTCCCAGTCTCCCCTTCTCCTAATTGCCATCACTCCTCATTTAATTCGAAGATCCCTTCTATCTCTACAGGTACATTTTCGGGAAGACTACCCACTCCTACTGCACTCCTGACTCCAATCCCGTTTTCACGACCAAAAACTTCAACGAAAAGTTCGCTGCATCCGTTGACAATAAATGGTTGTTTCTCAAAATCAGTGGTTGCATTTACCATTCCGAACACTTTGATTACGCGTTTGATCCGGTTAAGCGAACCTAAATTGGCAATCAATGTTGCCAATATCGTAAGTCCCACCTGCCGTGCTGCCAGTTTGCCTTCTTCCTGGTCAATGTCCTTTCCAATCTTTCCTTTGTGAAGCGTACCGTCATTATTTACAGGCAAATGCCCCGATATGTAAATAAAATTACCAACCTTCAATAGCGGCGTATAAACGCCTTTAGGTTCCGGTGCCGGAGGCAATACCAGGTTCATTTCTGAAAATCTCGCTTCGTTATCCATGATATCTCGTTTTAATTTGTTACTAAAAAATTAAGAAACTTAGACCTAATAATCGGAAACAGCAAATTTCAATTCGTCTTAATGCTCATCAACCACAAGCCTGTATCCCACATTGTGAATGCTTTCAATCTTTACTGAGGGGTCTGCTTTGAGTAACTTACGCAACCTCGAAACAAATACATCCATGCTGCGGCTCGAAAAGAAATGGTCGTTGCCCCACACAGCATTCAGAATATCCTCGCGTCGGAGCACCTTATCACGATGTTCGAGCAGATAAGCCAGGAGAACGGCTTCACGGTAGGTAAGATCCTGTTGAACATCGCCAAAAATCAGTTTCTGATTCCCGGCCATGAATGTAAACCGGCCAAACCGGATCAACTCATTTTTCGTTTCCTGCCTGGGTTGGATCTTGCTCCGTTTCAGAAATATTTCAATTTTAAGTACCAGTTCCTCAATGCTGAATGGCTTTGTAATATAATCATCGCCACCTTGTTGCAAACCATAAATCTTATCTTCATGCGTTGATCGGGCCGTCAGAAAAATAATGGGAATCTCTTCATTAAATGTTCTGATCTTCCGCGCCAGCGTAAAACCATCCATTTTTGGAAGCATCACGTCAAGAATACAGAGGTCATAGGATTGATTACTGATTTTTTCGAGGGCAGACAATCCATCCTCGCAAAAATCAATCGAATAACCTCTTAACTCAAGATTGTCGCGCGTCACAAACGACAACGTAAGATCGTCCTCAACATACAGAATTTTGCCTTTGCTCATTTTCCTTTTTTCTTATCTGGTATTTCAATCACGAAGGTGGTCCCTTTTCCTGGATCACTAATTAAGCCAATTTCCCATTTATGGGCATCACAAATTGTTTTCACGTAATACAATCCGAGACCAAATCCTTTCACATCGTGAAGATTGCCTGTTGGTATCCGATAGAACTTCTGAAATATGCGATGCTGAAAATCGGGATGGATACCGGGGCCGTTGTCACTGATCCTGATTAGAATTGATTTCTCGGTTTGTTCGGTTTCAATGTTGATAACCGGCTCCTTCCCTGAATATTTTGAAGCATTATCGAGCAGATTATGAAGAATATTGGTCAGGTGAAGTGTATCAGCTTCAATGCTTTTCACAGCATCCGACAGGTTGGTATTCAGTACCAGTTGCCGATTCGAATTAGCCTTGCAATTTTCAGCCACTTTCAATATTAACGAATTCAAATCAATTGCCTCTTCCTTCAGATGAAAACTCTGGCTTTCAATCCTGGCGATCTGCAGGACTTTATCAACCTGCTGATTCAGCCGTTTGTTTTCCTGTTTAATCACCGAACCGTAAGTAAACAGCCGGGCAGGGTGGTTGATAATATCGGGATCCATAATCACATCGGCCGAGATATTGATACTCGAAATCGGAGTTTTAAACTCGTGGGTCATATTATTGATAAAGTCCTTTTGCATTTCCGATAGGCGCTTCTGCTGCAAAATAACGAATATCGCGTAAACGAAGAAAATAATAGCGACGAGCAGGAGTCCTATAAAGAAAAACCAGATCGCCATGTCACCGGTAATCGTATTCCTCAGCAAAGGGAAGTTAACCCCAAAATAATAGGTGTATTGATCGTATTTGGGAAGATTGGCCGTAAGGACATTGGATTTTGTATTACCGCTTTGGGCTATATAATTTCCGTACTCCATCTTGTCGGTCTGACAATTATAAATCGCATACTCAAAATCGGTCTGAAGATTTAATTTGTCAAATTCAGCTTTCAGGTAAAACTCAAGGATATTAGCATCAATCACGCTGTTGATATCCACTACATAATAATTGGAAGAAAGCTGACGAACCGGATTGGAGTGTGGCAGGGCAGCCTGGTTATATTTGCTCATTTGGTCAACCACATTCCGCAGCCCGATCAACACGCTCTGAACAAACTGTTTCTCTTTGATATTCCATGCATTCTGGAGAAAATATACCTGTATCGAAATGATCCCGATAATTGCAACAGCCCCCAATAAAACGACAAACCGAATTTGTTTCTGACGCATTGTAAATTTTGAAGAAATAAATTAGAGAATCAAAAAAACCTGAACAGGTGGTTCTTATTTGCACCCGATAAAGTTAAGAAAATTACGAAATTGCCTCCGTCATTTACAGTTCGTTTACATACTTTTACATTTCATTAGGTTTGTTTTACATTTTATTGTTCCGATTAAGTAAGAAATATCTCATCTTTGCAGTGTTTAATAATCAAAATAGTTTAAAGATGAAAAAATTAATTCTTTTATTGATCTTACCGTTAATGGTAGTGCTTTATACGAATGCGCAAACGCCAGCTCCGGTCAATCCGAATGCCCCTGTGGCAAAATGGGATAAGATGGTGAATGATTTTGGAGATATCGCTTTAGGGATTCCTAAAACAGCCGAGTTCACCTTAACAAATACCGGGAAAGAGCCTTTGATCATCAGTTCGGCTAAAGCATCATGTGGTTGCACAAACCTGAAATACGCTTCGGAACCTATTCTTCCGGGGAAAACCAGTGTAGTTTCGGCGACTTATAATGCTGCTGCACAAGGTATATTTACAAAAACGGTAACCGTCATTACCAATGCCGATCCGAATCCGGTGGTATTGCAAATCAAAGGAAACGTATTGCCAAAATAAATATCCGGTGATAATTCCATCATAAAGGTGAGATCTTTTCGAGGTCTCACCTTTTTTGTCTGAACAAAAACCTGCTTTTTCATCTTATTACAATATCAGCGGATAGAGGTTGTTAATATCAAATCGTTAAATATTGGATCAGGCAAATCAAACACTTTTTCGATGCGACGAAATAACCTATTTTTACCGGGAATTTTAAACTGTTAATTCAATTCAATACAGATATGGCAAATATTCAAAAAACAATGTTGATGATTCTCGATGGATGGGGCATTGGCGACAAGTCAGCTTCGGACGTTATCTACTCTACACCAACTCCTTTTATCGACTCTCTATACAAAAAATATCCTCATAGCCAGCTGCTTGCAAGCGGCGAAAATGTTGGACTACCCGACGGGCAAATGGGAAATTCTGAAGTAGGTCACCTAAATCTTGGTGCAGGCCGCGTCCTTTACCAGGATCTTGTAAAAATCAATAAAGCTATCAGGGAGAAAACATTATGGAGCAATCCCCAGATTCTGAAAGCTTATAACTATGCCAAAGAAAACAACAAACAAGTACATTTGATTGGTCTTATCGGCCCTGGCGGGGTACATGCACTTAGTTTACACATGATTGCCCTTGCTCAGATAGCAACTGAATTGGGTCTGAAAAAGATATTTGTCCACGGACTCACCGACGGACGCGATACCGATCCCCGTTCGGCATATGATTTTATCAAAGAAGATCTTAAAGCACTGCAGAATACAAATGCCAAATTTGCTTCGCTTATCGGACGTTATTACGGCATGGACCGCGACACCAACTGGGATCGTATCAAATTGGCTTATGACCTGCTTACCAAAGCGGAAGGTAAAAAACGCAAGGATGTTCTTGCAGCTATACAGGAGTCGTACGACGAAGGGATAACTGACGAATTCATTAAACCAATCGTGTTTACAGATGAAAAGGATCAGCCACTTGCGACGATAAAGGAGGGAGATGTTGTGATCTGCTTCAACTATCGCACCGACCGTTTACGCGAACTCACAATCGTCTTTACGCAAGAAAATCATGCAGAACAAGGGATGCATACAGTACCATTGGAATGGTACACGATGACCAATTATAAAAAGTCATTCCATGGAATCAATGTTATTTTCAACAAAGACAACGTACTTAATACAATTGGGGAAACGGTTTCAAATGCAGGGCTCAAACAGATCAGAATTGCAGAAACTGAGAAATTCGCTCACGTCACTTTCTTTTTCTCAGGAGGTCGCGATAACGAATTTCCAGGCGAAAAACGGATCCTGATCCCTTCACCTAAAGTTGCCACTTACGATCTTCAACCTGAGATGTCCGCATTTCTGGTAAAGGATGCGATAGTTGCTGAAATCAATGCGAAAAGTGCCGATTTTATCTGCCTCAACTTTGCCAATGGCGATATGGTTGGACATACAGGCGTTTACAGTGCCATTCAAGCGGCGGTTAAGGCAATTGACCAGTGTGTACATGAGGTTGTAACAGCTGCTCGTGCCAACAACTACGATGTGGTTATCATTGCCGACCATGGAAATGCTGACTTTGCAGTCAATGCCGATGGCAGCGAAAATACGGCTCACTCATTGAATCCAGTGCCATTCATATGGGTAACAAACCAGACCAACGCAAAGACTTCAAACGGAATCCTGGCAGATGTAGCTCCTACCATTCTTACGATAATGGGTATTGCTGTTCCATCAGATATGACCGGGAAAGTGTTGATTGAAAAATAACATCAGGCATCTTGCACTGATTATCAAATTTTAAAATAAATACCTGATTCCGGCTATTGGTAATTGCTGATAGCCGGAATTTCAACGATATATGCTACAAATAGGAAAAACCATCATCAGTCTGGATGTAATTCAAAAAGAATTCTGTTGCGATCTGGACAAATGCAAAGGAGCTTGTTGTGTCGACGGTGACAGCGGTGCGCCACTGACACCTGAAGAGGCAAAACTAATTGAAGAAATGTATCCAGACTTTGAGGTCTATTTGTCTGAAATGAACAAGGCAGAAATCAAAAAACAAGGATTTTCAGTAATTGACGGTGACGGCGATCTGGTCACACCGATTGTAGGAAATAATGAGTGCGTCTTCACTTTTACAGATGAGGCAGGAATTACCAAATGCTCCATCGAAAAAGCATATTTTGAAAAACATACAGCTTTCAGGAAACCTGTTTCCTGTCACCTCTTTCCCATCCGGATCACAGAATACAAACGTTTTGATGCAGTAAATTACCAGGAATTAGATATCTGTAAACCTGGTAGAATATGTGGAAAATGTAATGGAACACCACTCTGGCAATACCTGAAAGAACCACTTATCCGCAAATACGGCCAGGAGTGGTACAAAGAATTCGCTTATGCAGCTGAAAATCTGCCGAAAGAGTAGTACGATTTTCATTGCCTGGTTAATAATGGATTTGAAGGTTAGCTATTAACAGTCAGTGCCAGCTAATCATTATAAATGTTTTGATAAAGAGGTTCTAGTTACCTTCGGCAACCACTATCATTTCGATATTACCTTCATTTACAGCCACAGCATCGACAAGATATGAAGGAACAAGCCGTTCTCCGTTGCTGATCGTAGATAAATATGGATCTACTGGTTCGTTTTTAGCCAGATGCATCGCAAGTTCAGCCGCAGTAGTCGCCATTGTTTTGGTCCTTTTAAACACCGTCACTGCCTGGTATCCTTTCATAATTTGCTGAATATTTTGCGCATCCGCATCCTGACCCGCTATGGCAACTTTACCTTCCAATCCATATTCTTTCAATGCTTTAATCGCACCCATTGCCATCGCATCGTTACCACATATAATCGCATCGAGCTTTTTTGAAGTAGTATCCAAGCTGTTAATTGCCAAACGATATCCTTCGTCGGTCCTCCAGGATTTTGCAAACTGTCTGTAAACAATATTTATCTCGCCTCGTTCGATAAATGGCTGTAAAACATTCAACTGTCCGATATAAATCATGCGACTGTTGTTATCATTTGTAGGGCCCTCGAGCAGTGCATAATTTCCTTTGGGTTTAATTTTTGAAATGAATTCTGCCTGAATTTCGCCTACCCTTATATTGTCCGTTGATACGTAATAATCCAATCTGCAATTATTAATCAAGCGGTCATAAGCGATGACTGGGATTCCTTTGGCATGGGCAATACTAACAATATTTGCAGAGGTCGACTGGTTAACAGGAATTACCACAAGAACCTGGACGCCCGCATTTATTAATTCTCTGGCCTGTTCCAATTGTTTATTGCCATTATTGTCGGCGACATTAACCAACGCAATGCCACCAAGCTGTTTCACCGCATCGACAAAGTACTTCTGATCATTTTGCCAACGAGGCGTTTCAAAACTGTGAACAAGCAACCCAATTTTTGGGTGTTTGTTTCCGCAACCGGCAAGCATTAACCCTGCCAGCAGAAAAAACGAAAAAATCGTAGTTCTCATCTGATATTTGATTTTGGGATTAATAATTACAGCTAATAAATTAGAATCAATTATTTACGCCATAACAGCAGGAAGCTGATCCAGTTTTGAAGAAATATTGATGAGTAGTTTATAATCAAAGGTACAGAACAATTCTAAAAAATGTAATATTTTGAATTTTTTTTTCAAAAACTTTAACAATTCCATTCTGCGTAAAACTGATCAAGAAACTGGCGCATAAAATCGTGTCGTTGTTCAGCTAAGGTCCGCCCCATTGCTGTTTGCATCTGATCTTTTAACAACAATAGTTTCTCATAAAAATGATTGATCGTCGGAGCAGTGCTTTTTTTGTAGTTTTCAAAATTGGCATGCATCTCAGGTGGAATTGAAGGATCATAAATTCCTCGTCCGCGACTACCACCATAGGCAAACGTTCGCGCAATCCCAATAGCACCAATTGCATCCAATCTGTCAGCATCCTGCAATACTTTACATTCCAAAATTTCAGTGGAGGTATTTACACCTGCTCCTTTAAAACTAACCCCCTCGATGATCCCGCAAATCCGCACTGCCTCACGATCCCCAATGCCACATCTCTTGAGCCATTTTTGAGCTTTCTGCCCCTCACCAGCGCTTCCGGCAAGTTTCCAATCATCAATATCGTGCAATAATGCGGCCAGTTCAACAAGGAACAAGTCAGCTTCCACTGATTTACCGATCATTAATGCAAGATTTCGCACACGGTGGATATGCCACCAGTCGTGCCCCGAAGAATCGCCCTCAAGAACAGATTTCACAAAGTCCTCTGTCTCTTTCAATAAAATTTCCTTCTCCATAAAATACGGATTTAGTATTATTATCATTTGAGTTAACCTTCCAGTTGCAACCTGTTTCCGGCCAACGACGGTTCGGAAAGGTCAACAAAAAATCTGCGATGAAGATATAAAAAGAATAGAACAAGTAGAAATGCAGGCAATTTGCTTTCGTATTTTTAAGACATAAAGCGGACTAAACGTTTTTGATTTGGTTATATTTGTAGCCGAAAGAATTTAGAATGATAGAAGAAGAACTCAACGGCAGATGGGCGCAAAGTGTCATCGTACGAAAGGAAATTGACAAATACATGATTGATGGTAAAGACTTTATCAACGAGAAGGATATCTTTGAACGTCTTGAAAAAAATATAAATCCTGATCCGAAATCAATTCAGGATATTCTTCAAAAATCACTTTCTATTAAAACGCTTGCCCCGGACGAAACCGCAGCATTGCTGAATGTTACTTCACCCGAAATATGGGAAGAGATCTTTCAGACTGCGCTCGAAGTGAAGAAAAAAGTTTACGACAACCGGATTGTATTTTTCGCACCGCTCTATTGCTCTAATTTCTGTGTAAATAATTGTGCCTATTGCGGTTTCCGCGAAGCTAACAACCGCGAAGTAAGACGGATCCTCACACTTGATGAGATCACTCGCGAAACCAGCTCGGTATTGAATGAAGGTCACAAACGGTTGATTCTGGTCTTCGGAGAACATCAGCGGTCAGATGCCGATTATATGGCGGCTGCTGTTAAAGCAGTATACAGTGTTGTAGAACCTGCACCCATTTCTGGTCGCCCCTCCTCCATCCGACGCGTCAATATCAATGCAGCTCCCATGGAGATGGCTAAACTGAAACTGATCAAAGAGGCAGGTATCGGTACTTACCAGGTTTTTCAGGAGACCTATCATCATGAGACTTACAAGGCGGTACATCCTGCCAATACACTTAAAGGTGATTATCAGTGGCGGCTTTATGCCCTACACCGTGCTATTGATGCAGGACTCGACGATGTTGCAATTGGCGCACTATTTGGATTGTATGACTGGCGTTTCGAAGTAATGGGAATGTTATATCATACACTTGACCTGGAAAGGCAATTTGGCATTGGACCTCACACACTTTCATTTCCGCGTATGACTCCCGCTTCAGGATCCACACTAAGTTCGGACTCACCCTATCATGTTTCAGACGAAGATTTCAAAAAGTTAGTTGCAGTGTTGCGGCTTTCAGTCCCGACTGCAGGAATGATCATTACTGCACGCGAAAAAGCTGAAATTAAAAGGGAAGTTATACAACTTGGATGCACACAAACCGATGCATCGACCCGAATTGGAATAGGTGCCTACAGCGATCAGAAAACGGAGATCGATCTGGACAAAAAACAGTTCACGATTGGCGATCCACGCGATCTGGACGATGTAATTCAGGAAGTTGCCAAATTAGGCTTCATTTCCTCTTTCTGCACAGCTGGTTACCGTTGCGGTCGAACCGGTGAAACGATCATGGGTTTGTTAAGCCATTGCGAAGAAGGCAAGTTCTGCAAACTGAATGCCGTGTTAACCTTTCGTGAATACCTGACCGACTATGCTTCTGAAGCAACACGTGAGATCGGAGAACCATTGATTTTGAAAGAGATTAGCGAGATTGAATCGATGGATTACTTTAAAAATAAACCTCACCTTTTACAAAAATTCAGAAGTGAATACAGCGAAATTTTAAGCGGGAAAAGGGATTTGTATTTGTGAGGAAGTGACTTTGTGATGGAGTGATCGGGAGAAGGAAAAAGAGAAGATGCGAAAATCGGATAATACAAAGTGCCCTGCAAACCAATATTTTAACTTTCAGTAAACCAAAATAACCAACTGTATGAATTTAAGAAAATCGAAACTTTGCATTCTGTTTCTTTTGATCGCGTCCCTTTGTGATGCCCAAAATCTTCAATTAAGTTCACCTGATAAAAAAATCAGCGTTTCCATTAAAAACGGAGATGAACTCAGTTATTCAGTAATGTTTAACGGCAAATCCGTGATTCAGGAATCGGCTCTTGGTTTCGAATTTAAGGCAGAACCGGCTATGAATAAAGAATTCGAAGTGATAGGCAAACAAGAACGAACCATCAATGAAACATGGAAGCCTGTCGTGAGATCCAAACATGCAGAAGTGATTAATAACTGTAATGAGCTGCAAATCATGCTCAAGGAGAAAACGGGCCTGATGCGCCAAATGGAACTCACTTTCCGGGCTTTTAACGACGGGGTAGCTTTCCGTACCAAACTCTATCGGAGTGAGAAGAATGGTCATCGTCAGATTACAAAAGAACTCACAACTTTTACAATTCCTGACAATCCCAAAGCATGGGTAGTGGAATACGGAAAATATTCAACTTCGAATGAATCGGAGTTTTTTGAACGTTCATTAAGTTATGTTTCTGATAAAACAATTGCCGGAATGCCATTCCTGATGGATTATGGAGGCAAATGCTGGGTAGCTATCACAGAAGCGGATATTGACAATTACCCTGCCTTTTACATCGGTACAAATGGCAAACAGAATGTCCTTACAACCAAACTCGTTCCACTTCCCGGCGAAGAGGAAGCAGGAGTAAAAGCCCGATTCGACGACGAGGTTTATACTCCATGGAGAGTAGTGATGATTGGGGATACTCCCGGAAAACTTATTGAATCAGAGATTGTCCAGAACTTAAATGCACCTTGTGCGATAGTCGATCCGTCATGGATCAAACCCGGAATGAGCGCATGGGACCACTGGTGGAGTGGTGAAGTAAAAATGGAAATGCCTGTCATTAAGCAATACATCGATTTTGCATCGCAGATGGGATGGCCATATATGCTTGTTGACTGGCAATGGTACGGAAAGTTCAATACCCCCGAAGCCGATATCACAAAATGGGCACCTCAAATTGATATGCCCGAAATCATCAGTTATGCAAAATCTAAAAACGTAAAAATCATTGTCTGGCTTTATAACAGTGATGTCAACCGCAATTCGGCTTACAAAAAAGCGTTCCCATTGTACAAAAAATGGGGTGTTGCCGGTATTAAAATCGATTTTATGGATCGTGATGACCAGGATATGGTGAACTGGTACCACGACATCATCAGATGTGCTGCAGATAACCAGTTGATGGTAGACTTTCATGGTGCCTACAAACCCGATGGCATCATCCGCACTTATCCGAATATGATTACACGTGAAGGAGTGATGGGAAATGAATACTACAAGTTTTCGGATAAAATGAGTCCTGAACACAATGTAAAACTGGCATTTACGCGTATGCTTGCCGGACAGATGGACTATACGCCCGGCGCTTTTTTGAATGTGACAAAAGAGCAGTATAAGAACCAGACACCAGCGGTTGTTTGGAATACACGAGCTGCAGAACTTTCAAAATTTATAGTTTACGAGAGTCCGTTGACGGTGGTATGCGATCATCCAGATAATATTCTAAATCAACCCGGTGCCGATTTTTTGAAAATAGTTCCGACAACATGGGACAACATTCACTTTATTGATGGATACCCGGGTGAATATGTGGCAATTGCCAAAAAAATCGGTTCTGATTGGTTTATAGGCGTGATGAATAATAGCAAAGAAAAAGAGATAACGATCAAATTAGATTTTATTTCAATTGGAGAACATACGATCGAGATTTGGGCTGATGCAAAAGATGCGAATAAATCGCCTAAAAATCTGAAGATCTCGTCACAGAAAGTAAAATCCGGAGATCTTGTAAAAATTAAACTGGCAAATAATGGTGGATGGGTAGCCAGAATAACAACGTTGTAAATAAAGCGATATTGAAGCTGTTAGCAACTAGCAGCTATTTGCCAGTTGCTAGCTGCCAGTCGCCATTTTACGACATGAAGCATTGCAGCATAATTAAAAAGTATTCTGAATGACTTTTGCACGTAACAAGCAATTCCGAAAATTTTGTGCCTATGGTTTTCTGAAAAATCTCCTCTTTTTTGAGCCTTTTCTGATCCTGTTTCTTCGTGATGCGGGACTGAGCTATACACAAATCGGATTGCTAATTAGTTTTCAGCTAATTACGCAGAATATTCTGGAGATTCCTGCCGGAATTCTGGCAGATTCGATGGGGCGGCGTCGTACATTGATGGCATCATTTGCATTTTATATCTCGGCCTTTATCTTCTTCTTTTTTAGCTATGGCCTTTTAGGTTTTACAATAGCTATGTTTTTGTTTGCATTGGGTGAAGCGCTTCGAACAGGCACTCATAAAGCAATGATTTTTGATTATCTGAAAATTAACGGGTGGCAATCCGAAAAGGTGGCTTATTATGGTATTACAAGAGCATGGTCGCAAAGAGGCTCAGCCCTTTCAGCATTGCTGGCAGGTTTTTTTGTAATTGCAACCCGCGATTACCGGATGATTTTTATTATTTCAGCAATACCATATCTTGCTGATTTAATACTTGTTGCAAGCTATCCTTCAGCACTCGACGGATCGAAAACAGGCTTTCACCTGGCAGAAATCAAAGCCAATTATTACCGGAATCTCAAAGAATTTTTCTATTCTTTCAAAAAACCCGGGTTGCTTAAAACGACGATTAATAACGCTATCTTTTCAGGATATTACAAAGCAGTGAAGGATTTCCTGCAACCAATCCTTGCCGTTCTGGCACTAAGTTTACCCGTTATGATCGGTTATTCGGATGAGCAACGCAGTGCATTGGTAGTCGGAATCGTCTATTTTTTCATCTATCAGGCAACCAGTTATGCTTCACGAAAATCATCCGCCTTTTCGAAGAAAACCGTGAATCTCCAACAAGCTCTTTCCATTTCACTTTGGACCGGACTATTGGCAGGAATCATCAGTGGAATCACCTATTTCGCTGGTTATCCCGCGATAGCTGTCGCATTCTATATCATCATCTATCTGATTGAAAATCTGAGAAAACCCATCGCAATCAGCGAAACGGCCAATCAGCTTGATACAGATATTCTGGCAACTGTACTCTCAACTGCATCTCAGTTTGAAACGCTGTTCGCAGCACTTCTTTCAGCTATGTTGGGTGTTTTTGCAGACCATTTCGGACTGGGAATTGCCATCGCATCAGTATCGGTGTTCGTGTTGATCACAGCACCACTTTTTATCGTCCGTCATTCGGCTAAAAATCAATCATTAAGTAAATTCTAAGATACATTAAGAACGCTGAAAAATATTAAAATACATGAACTTACCCGGTTTTGATCCCGAAATTCTTGAGAAACGTTTCCCATACTTCGAACCAGCCCTACGTCAGGCTATTGGTCTTGATGGTATAATTACAGAACTTGAGGAAGGCGACGAGATGATACGCGAAGGGCAATACATAAAATCATTTCCTCTGTTGCTCGAAGGTGTTGTTCGTGTATGCCGGATGGATGATGACGGAAGGGAGTTATTGCTATACTACCTCAATCCTGGTGAGGTTTGCGCAATGGCATTAACCTGCTGCATGGGTCATACGAAAAGCAATATCAGGGCAGTAGCAGAAAGCAAAATCATACAGGTGCAGATTCCGATCCCTTGCCTTGACAGGTGGATTGTGCAATTTCAAAGTTGGAAAGAGTTCATTATGTATGCCTACAGAAAAAGGTTCGACGAACTGCTGGAGACAATTGACAGTATTGCGTTCAATAACATGGACGATCGATTGATCAAATTTTTCTTCGATCGCTACAACACAACTGGTTTAACAATTTATAGTGGAACGCACCAGGAGATCGCAATGTTATTAAATACATCGCGTGAGGTAGTTTCCAGATTGCTGAAAAAGCTGGAACATGATGGGCAAATCATCATATCAAGGAATAAAATCGATTTCGAATCGTTGGTTTCCATCAAAAGATAGCTTAATCATTCTAAATATTTAGTCATCTATTTTGATTTTTCTAATTTTTATTTAAATTTGGTAAGAAATTCCTGAGAACCAAAAAATTAATAACCAAAAACATTCCCAGATAATTCAAATACTAACAACTAATTTTTCCAGAATAGTATCTTTTTTTGTTGAGTTACCGCTAATTTCAATAATAAACTTAAATAGTTAATATGGAAAAGCCTATCAAAAAAGATGGATCAACCTCCCCCCCTAAAAACAATGAGCAAGCTGCATCCGGCGGGTTTATGCCACTGAATCGGAGGAGCTTTGTCGGAACAATTACCTCAGCAGCAGTCGCGATTACAATTGTACCTCGTCATGTTCTCGGAGGAAATGGATTTGTTGCCCCAAGCGATAAAACCACACTCGCGTATATTGGAGTTGGTACCCAGGGACTAAGAGAATTACTTCCGCTCCTGGATATTACTGAACTACAAATCATTGCCGTCTGCGATCCTCAAAAAGCAGCGACCGGTTATCTCGATTGGGGTAAAGATGGACTACGGAATGAGATTCGGGAAAAACTTAAAAATCCCGGATGGAAATCAGGTGGAGATAATACGATCCCGGGAGGACGCGATAATGGAAAGGCAATTATAGATGAATACTATCAAAAATTTCGTCCTGAGCAGAAGCTTAACGGATGTAATGCCTATGCTGATTTCAGGGAACTTTTCGAAAAAGAGAAGGACCTGGATGCAGTCAAAGTGATGACGCCTGACCACCTTCATGGACTGATTGCTACCGCAGCAATCAAAAAAGGGAAGCATGTTTCCATTCACAAACCATTATCAAACAGGTTACACGAAGGGAAAAAAGTAATTGACCTTGCACTAAATAATCCAAAAGTTACGACCCACCTGATTCCATGGGATTACAACGGATCGATGGAATTGGTGATGCAATGGATCGATGAAGGGAAAATCGGGACGCTCAAAGAGGTTCACAATTGGTCAAACCGTCCGGTCTGGCCTCAATACCCCACATTACCAACCGATACCCCCCCTATACCTAAAGATTTCAATTGGGATTTGTGGCTAGGTCCTGAAGTTTACCGCCCTTACCATCCCAACTACACAAATATGGTTTTCAGGGGATGGTACGATTTCGGAGGAGGATCGATGGCGGATATGGGGCATTACAGTCTTTGGACCGTATTTAAAGCGCTCGAACTTGAATCGCCAACCATTATTGAGCCAAATTTTAGTCACGTTTGTGGGTTGCGTGACTCTACCGCGTTCCAGATTAAAAACGATTTCTCCTTCCCGATGGCTTCCTCCGTGCGGTTCAAATATCCGGCTAAAGGGTCGCGACCGGCTATTGATTTAATCTGGTCTGATGGTGGTATACGTCCTCCGGTTCCAGCAGAATTATTCGAAGATAACAAGGAATTAGAAGCTGAGGGGATGATGTTTGTTGGCGATAAAGGGAAAATTCTCGCTGGATTTCATGTTGATAACCCCGTTTTGATTCCTGAAAAGCGAATGAAAGGAATCGAGACTCCAAAAATCAATCCCAAAACGGACAAACCTACAGGATTTCAACTATTTCTGGATGCCTGTCGTAACGGGAAACAATGCCCGGGCAGTTTCACCGAAGCGTTTCCAATCACTGAGGCGGTAAACCTCTATGCTGTTGCGCTCAGGGCCGGACGTCTGCTGAAATATGATGGATCGGACATGAAAATTACCAATGTGCCAGATGCCAATAAATACCTGTCGCGTGAGTATCGTGCCGGGTGGAATCCCGAGACGATTTAAATAAGCTTAAACCACTGAAAAAGAAAACAATATGAACACATTAAACAGAAGGCAATTTATCGGAAAAAGTATGCTCGGATTAGGTTCTGCAGCCCTTTTATCACATCTCCCATTGACCGGCCACGCTGACATTGTAAGTTCACATCCAAAACATCCGGTTGGATTTCAGGTCTATACCATTCGGGAAATGTTGGTTAAAGATTTTCCAGGGACATTGAAAATGATGGCAAAATTAGGTTATCAAGGTGTTGAAATGTGCTCACCTCCCGGATATATCACATCCGGATTTGAACCCCTCGTAAAAATGAAACCCGAGGTTATGCGAAAGATCATTACTGATGCAGGACTAACCTGCGAAAGTTCGCATTTCACATTTGGTGAATTGAAGGACAATCTTGCAGAGCGGATCGAATATTCGAAAAAGCTGGGATTGAAACAAATGATCTGCTCGAGTTTCTGGCTTCCGAAAGAGGCAACAATGACTGACTGGCTAAAAGCATGTGACCAGTTGAATGAAATAGGTTTAAAAACAAAGAAAGCCGGAATACAGTTAGGATTCCACAATCATCATATGGAATTCGAAAAGATCGATGGAGAATTAATTTACGATGCACTGCTAAAACAATTTGATCCGGAATTGATTAAGATGCAATTTCAGGTTGCGGTTATCAGCATCGGCTACAAGGCTTCCGACTATTTTTTAAAGTATCCGGGAAGATTTATCTCTGCCCACCTGGCTGATTGGTCCTCCGCGGAAAACAAACAAGTTTCTGTTGGTAAAGGAATTGTAGATTGGGGAGAATTTTACAATGCAGCCGAAATAGGAGGCGTAAAGAATTTCTTTGTTGAGATGGATATGGATAAATTCCAGGAGAGCGTCGAAAATATTCGTGCTATGTAGAAGAAAAAAACTTAAATAAAACTAAAAAAGCCGGTTATGTGACTAATGTTACTGACCGGCTTTATTCGTTTCGGTTTATTTGTATCGTTAAATTAAATATCATGAAATAGCCATGATTGATAAATCACAAATTGGAATGAATATTTACTCATGGCTATTCCATACGACCTTTAAAAAACAAATTATATACGTATGAAAGAAAAACTTATAAAATATCGTTTCAAAATACTGTTTGTGATCTTAGGCGGAATCGCAGGATTTCTATACTGGCGATTTGTAGGCTGCACAACCGGTACATGCCCGATCACATCGAACTGGTATGCAAGCGTTCCCTATGGGATGTTGTTTGGATGGTTAGTCAGTGATTTAGTTAAACCCAATAAAAAAATTGAAATAAAAGATGAAAATCAATAAATTAGCTTCAGCATTAGTAATTCTGGCAGTATCAACAATTTATTCATGCGGTTCAGGTGTTAAAGGAAATAACAGTGTCGCAACCGGCAACGAACTTAAAATAGTCAACGATATGGGAAGTTTTAACGAAATCATTAATAGCAGCACCCCGGTTTTGGTCGATTTTTATGCCGATTGGTGCGCTCCATGCAAAATGATGGCTCCGATTTTACACCAGGTGTCCAAAGATATGGAAGGGAAAGTAAAAGTGATCAAAGTCGATGTCGACAAAAATGAAGATGCGGCCCGTAAGTATCAGATCCGAAGCATTCCAACAATGATCCTATTCAAAAATGGAAAAGCTGTCTGGCAGGGGGTAGGTGTAATGCAGGCTGACCAGATAAAAGCAATTATTGAGAAGAATAGTTAGTTCAAATAATTACAAGGTATCAATATCAAGTTGCCTTTGTATTCTTAAGAAACTTGCAGCTGGCAATTAACAACTGGCAGCTTGCAATTTGCTTTCAATCAAACTTGATATTGGATTGTTATGTCTCAATAGAATTGGTAGGGCAAAAAGCCAATAGCCAGCCGCATCTTATAGGATCATATCAAGCCTTAAAATATTCTGAGTGCCGGGAGTAATTTTGTAACGATCATCAAGGCGATGACCGATAATCCAAACAACCTGTTCACCGTTAGCAAGAATCCATACATTCTCCTTTTCGGGCAGACTAAGTTTTGAGTCAATAAAGAAATCACTTATCTTTTTAAATCCATTCATTCCCAATGGTTTGAAATAATCGCCTTGCTGCCACCTTCTGATCAGCAACGGGAACTGAATATGATCGCGATCGATACAGGCGACAAACCGGGAATCAGAAATCTTGAATTTGTCCTTTTTTTCAGAAACCGAAATTTTGAGGTGAACCGGAAAAACAAGCTCCTTCATCCCCTCATCAAGGTAGAACTGTTTCCTGTTTTCGGGTTGAAGCGGTGATAGAATCAACGACTCCCGGTCACGAACTACCCGATGGCTTGGTGAGACAAACTGTTTACCCGGAATGCCTTCAAGCGCAGCTACAATATCCCCAACAACTACACTATTGAATCCGAATGATTTCAGAAATTCGAAAAGGTAGGTTGGTAATGGATCAAGCAATTTCAGTTCAGCAATTGAAATCAGATAATCGCTCCCTTTCCGGAGTGCAACACGCTCCCATGTCTGTTGAATCGCCCGATCACAGATTTTCGAAACGTCTTCCAGATAGCTCATTGTTCTGATCAGTCCATCGCGAAATGACGGATTAAGGGTCTCCATAACAGGCAATAACGTATGTCGTATTTTATTTCTTTGGTAATCGAGACTTTGATTTGATGAATCCTCACGGAAATCGAGAAAATTTTCATGGCGGTACTTTTCAATTTCATCACGTGAAGCAAACAACAGCGGCCGCACAATTTTGCCATTTATGGGGTGCATTCCGGTTAATCCGGTTAATCCTGTTCCTCTTGCAAGGTTAAGAAAGAAAGTCTCAAGCTGATCGTCACGATGATGTGCAACGGCAATGCAATCAAAATGATGCGTTGCCCTTATCATTTCAAACCATTGGTAGCGCAAATCGCGGGCAGCCATCTCGATCGAGATTTTATTCTCCAGCGCATAATCAGTTGTATCAAAAGATGTTTTAAAAAGAGGTGCATCGTATTTTTTTGCCAAATCACTCACGAGGCGTTCATCACTATCCGATTCCGCTCCCCTTAACCGGAAATTGCAATGCGCGATGGCAACCGAAAACCCGGCTTTATCAAGCAGATCGAGCAAAACTACCGAATCAACGCCACCGCTCACCCCAACAAGAACGGTGTCCGCCTGATTAAAAAGGTGGTTATCATTAATATATTTGATAAATCGTTGGATCATTTAATATTAGTCAGGGTTTACCATGTTAATTCCTAAAGTTGGCTATTCCCTTTCAATAATCCAATCTTTTCGACGATTTTAACAATTACCTCACATGCTTTGGCCATAGAAGGCGTTGGGATGTACTCGAATTTTCCGTGAAAATTATGGCCTCCTTCGAAGATATTCGGGCAAGGAAGTCCCATGTATGAGAGACGTGCACCGTCTGTGCCTCCTCGGATTGGAACGATCTTAGGCTGAACTCCCGACTCTCGAATCGCATCGGCAGCCATGTCAACAATGTATTTAACAGGTTCAATCTTTTCGCGCATATTGAAATACTGATCATTCAGTGCAAGCTCAACTGTTCCTTTACCAAACTTGTCATTAATCAGGCTAACAACATTCTGCATATTATTTTTGCGGTTCTCAATCCCTTCACGTGTAAAATCACGAAGGATGAACTCTATCTCTGCTTCCTCAACAGATCCATTTATATGCACAACATGGTAAAATCCTTCGTATCCATCGGTATGCTCCGGCACTTCATTCGCCGGAAGCATGGCAATTAATTGATTGGCAATGAGTATCGCATTTTTCATTTTGCCTTTTGCATATCCTGGATGAACGCTTGAACCGTGAATGACAATTTTAGCCCCCGAAGCATTGAAATTCTCGTATTCGAGTTCACCAAGTTCACCACCATCAATTGTATAGGCAAAGTCAGCACCAAATTTTTCAACATTAAAATGGTCTGCACCTTCGCCAATCTCCTCATCAGGAGTAAATGCTATTTTTACCTTTCCATGCTTTATTGCCGGATGGTTGACAAGATATTCCATGGCTGTGATGATTTCAGCTACTCCTGCTTTATCATCTGCTCCTAAAAGAGTATTTCCGTCTGTTACGATCAATTGCTGACCAATATAACCGTTCAATTCCGGGAATACGGTAGGTGAAAGAACAATATTTTTGGTTTCATTTAAAATGATATCACCTCCTGCGTAATTTTCGATTATTCGCGGAGAAACATTTGTACCTGAAAAGTCAGGACTCGTATCCATGTGTGCAATAAAACCTACGACACCCGCTTTCCCATCATTATTGGCCGGAAGTGTGGCATAAACGTAGCCAAACTCGTCAACTATAACATCCTGTAGTCCAATATATTTTAATTCATCCGCCACCGCCCCTGCAAACTCAATTTGCCCGATCGTGCTTGGTGTAGTACCGCTCGTAGCATCGGAGCAGGTATTAAACCTAACATATCGCAGGAAGCGTTCAACCACTTTATTTTCCATTTTCGCTTGATTTTTAAATAATTGTCCATCAAATATAAGACCTCAATCAAAAAACAAATGGTAAAACCTTTCTGTTCATATAGTCGATTTACGAAATCATCAACCAACCACTTCAACAGAAAAATTTCACCATTCCCGGGTTGATAACCAAACCCATTTGCAATTCTTAATATGCTAAGGCAAAAATAACTCTCCGATGCGAAGGTTTGCCTGTTACCATGCATACACCTTCTTCATCTGGTGCATCAAAAGGGATACAGCGAATGGTCGCTTTGGTTTCTTCCTTGATCTTAATTTCTGTTTCTGTAGTTCCATCCCAATGTGCGAGAAAGAATCCACCCTTGGTATTAAGGAGCTCCTTGAATTCGTCATACGAATCAACTTTCGTTGTATTCTCAGTCCTGAATTTAAAGGCTTTGTCGTAAATATTTTTTTGAATGGCATCCAGAAGATCTTCAACCAACTGATCGATATTCTCAAGCTTTTCTGTTGATTTCTCCAATGTATCACGCCGCGCAACTTCAATGGAGCCATTTTCGAGGTCTCGCGGACCAATGGCCAAACGAACAGGAACACCTTTCAACTCATATTCGGCAAATTTCCATCCCGGGCGTTGGGTATCGCGGTTGTCGTATTTTACACTGATACCCCGGGCCTTCAATTTGGCCATGATCTCATTCACTTTCACCGAGATTTCGGCCAATTGCTCCATATTTTTATAAATTGGAACAATAACTACCTGGTAAGGAGCAAGTTTTGGAGGAAGTACGAGTCCGTTATTGTCTGAATGCGCCATTATCAGCGCCCCGATCAGACGTGTGGAAGCTCCCCAAGAGGTAGCCCAAACATAGTCGAGTTTTCCGTCGCGGTTGGCAAACTGAACATCGAAAGCTTTGGCAAAATTTTGTCCTAAAAAGTGTGAAGTTCCAGATTGCAATGCTTTACCATCCTGCATCAATGCCTCAATGGTGTAAGTTTCAATTGCACCTGCAAATCGTTCGTTAGCTGATTTGGAACCTTTAATTACAGGCATTGCCATAAAATCTTCAGCAAAACTGGCATATACGTTAATCATCTGATCCGTTTCTGCAAGCGCTTCCTGGCTGGTTTCGTGCGCGGTATGCCCCTCCTGCCAAAGGAATTCAGTTGTACGAAGGAACATGCGCGTACGCATTTCCCAGCGCACAACATTTGCCCACTGATTACAAAGAATGGGTAAATCGCGGTAAGACTGTATCCAGTTTTTATAGGTACTCCAAATTATTGTTTCAGAAGTCGGGCGAATAATCAGCTCTTCTTCGAGTTTTGCATCAGGATCGACCACAACACCTTTCCCGTTGGGATCGTTCATCAGCCGGTAATGAGTGACCACTGCACACTCCTTGGCAAACCCCTCAACATGAGCAGCCTCTTTCGAAAAGAAAGATTTTGGAATAAAAAGCGGGAAATAGGCATTTACATGACCTGTTTCTTTAAACATTTTATCGAGCTGAGCCTGCATTTTTTCCCAGATTGCATATCCATAAGGCTTGATTACCATACAACCGCGAACCGCTGAATTTTCAGCCAGGTCAGCTTTTGAAACCAGGTCGTTGTACCATTGGGAATAATTTTCTTCTTTTGTTGTAAGAACTTTTGCCATTACTGATGTTTTGGTATAATATTTGCTTAAAAATTGTTAATTATCAGAACGCAAAATAACGAAAACTTCAGGAATTTTTTAATATAAAGGAGAACAAATCATGAAAACAAAAGTCAAACTGCTCTCAGCCATAGCACTTCTCGCAAGTGCCTGTACTACAGGATCTATGGTAACATCAAGTAGTTACAACGACGATGTTTACTTTACCCCGGGTGACAATCCGCCCGTTGTAGTCAGCACCGCACCTTCAAGTGCAAGGCAGGTTAAGCGACCATCCACGATTACAGAGTCGCGACAGGAGGAAGCCGGGAAGATCGTTGATAATTATCAAAAAGAAGGGGATCTTGATTCTACCGATTACGTTTATAATGATGAATCCGATACAACTTACGAATCGGATGATGAGGCATTATACTTAATCAACAACTATAACGATCCCGAAGAAATTAGTTATACAACACGCATCAGAACCTTTTATAATCCTTACGCTTACGACCCTTACTGGGATTCTTACTATTCACCAGGTTGGGGCTTTAACTGGGGAATCGGTTTCGGTGGCGGATACTATGGCGGCGGATATGGTGGTTTTTACTCCAACTGGTATAATCCCTACTACGGTGGCTGGTACAATCCATGGTACTCTTACGGAGGCTGGGGCGGCTATCCTTACGGTGGTGGCGGATACTATGGTAATGGATATTACGGCGGATACTACGGCGGCGGTTATTGGGGCGGCGGAAATTATGGTGGCGGATATGCCAATAGCCGTGATCACTTTTATGGCAGGCAAAACTACACCGGTTCAGGAAGATCGAATGCTGTAAGATATAGCGGTGGCAGAGGTTCTGCGATTGGTTCATCCTCCTCGGCTGTAAATACAGGTAGCCGGGGTCAAACCGGAACATCTGGAACTACCGGAAGATCATCAAATACGATCACAAATGGCCGTCAGTCCTCAGGAACGACAGGAGTAAGTTCTGCACGCCAGGGAGGAACCCGATATACCATTGATCCAAATGTATCACGGAGTGTTAGAACAAATTCTGCGGGTCAGACAGGAACCAGAAATACAGAAACCCTTACCAATTTACGCAGAAGTCAGTCTTCTCAAGGTGCGAATTCATCAAATCAAAGCAGTCAGTCAGCAAGACAAGGCTCATCAGGATATACACCGACTTATTCGAGGCCACGGACAAATACACAGGCTACTTATAATAATGGTACATCCCGTCAATATACAAGACCACAATCTTCAGGTTCCAGTTCTTCGGGAAGTAATAATGCCAGCCGTTATTCAAGGCCACAGAGCACTTCTACAGGTACGCAATCATCCGGTCGGGCAGCATCAAGTTCTTACCAGAGGGGTTCAAGCAGCAGTAGTACCTACTCAGCACCAGCAAGAAGCAGCTCATCCCAATCGTACTCAACGCCTTCAAGAAGCAGCTCATCCGAATCGTACTCTGCACCAGCAAGAAGCAGCTCTTCAGGTAGTTCATACTCTGGCGGAGGAAGTAGCAGCGGAAGCAGCAGTGGCAGTAGCAGCGGTGGCGGATCAGGACGCAGACGTTAACAAGATGAGGTAACCTGAAATTAGCGCTATAAAAATAAAAAAAATTGATTATGAAAAAGTTAATACTCACCCTATTTGCAACAGCGGGATTAATGAGCCTTTCATTTGGTCAGTATGTTGATCAGGCCTTAATCTTCTCGCAACAGAATTACGGTTCGACCGCCCGGTCAAAGGCAATGGGAAATGCCTTTGGGGCCATCGGAGGGGATTTCTCTTCACTAAGCATCAATCCTGCCGGTATTGGAGTTTACCTCCGGTCCGAAGTTACAGGGACATTAAATATTATGGGGACCAACAGCATCGAATCTAACTCATCTCAGGGTATGATTTCCAACGACATTAACGATAAAATCAGTTTTAGAAATGGGGGTATCGTGTTTGCGAATCCTGTTCAAAGCGGAGGTTACGGCTTAGTTTCGTTTAATTTCGGGTTTGGACTCAATCGTCTCAATAATTTCAATCAAAGTCTTTCAGGCGGAAAAGACGGTTTACCCCAATCAAGAATGGATGAATATGCTAATATTACCAACGGGATAAATAGCACAAGACTTCTTGACGAGAATAACCCTTATATTAACGGAACACCTTGGGAAAGTAAACTGGCTTGGGAGAACTACCTGATTGATGTTGCAAATCCTGGCGCGGATGGTATGGGAGATCAGTATCAATCAATTCTTTTACAAAATGAATTGGTTAACGAAAATATGACAATCAATAGTGAAGGGTATAACAACGAATGGGTAGCTACATTAGGAGCCAATATCAATCATAAGTTGTACCTGGGTGCAACGATTGGTTATCAGGAACTCCAACACAATATTTCAAGGAATTATAATGAAAACGGAGAATTCGGATATTTCGATTATATCAGCGTCGCAAAGACCGAAGGTAAAGGTTACAACCTTAAATTGGGAATTATTTACAAACCAATACCTGCGCTCAGACTTGGGGCAGCAATACATACTCCAACCTACTTTAATTTCAAAGAGGCCTATTATTGGACGATGTCTTCTCAATTACAAAATGTGAGTTCAGCGGCTAATGGATCTCACAACGCAGAAACGCCAATAACTGATTATGAGTACAATATGGATACGCCAATGAGAGCTATTGGTAGTTTAGCTTATCAATTCGGAAAGAAGGGAATAATATCCTTTGATTATGAATATGTTGACTATGCGAAAATGAAATTAAACAAGGGAGGTGATAACTATAACTTTTCGGCTGAAAATACTGAAATAAAAACTATTTTCCAGTCAGTCAGCAATCTTCGGATTGGAGGGGAGTTTAAACCAACTGATGCTTTAAGCCTTAGAGCAGGCCTGGAACTATTTGGTAATCCCTACAAAGCAAATGCATACAACCTGTCTCAACCGAATAAGGACTTTAAATACAATACATATAATTGCGGTATCGGATACCGAATTGACAATTTATCGTTTGATGTCTCATACAGTTTGGGTAGCAGAACGGAATACTCCTATCAATATTTAGATGTTCTCACGACAGAGCTTGTCAAAAATCACATCAATAAAAACGAAATCGTTTTTACTTTGGGAATTAAACTCTGAAATACAAATTAATAGATTGCAAAAAAGAGGAGCCGGAAACGGTTCCTCTTTTTTTTGTTATTATACAAAAAATAATGTTAGGATTTGAAACAAAACCAACCATGAATCGTATAAACAGCAAAATACCAGAAATCATCAAATTGAAGAACGATTAAACCTGGCAGACGACTTTCAAACATTTTGGGCTTCCTATAACTAAAATATTTTTTTAAACAATTAATTATCAGTAATTAACAATTAAATATTTACCAAAATGACGATTAAATTTTATTTACAACCAAATCCAATCACCCCAGACCCAAACGATCAGTCTGCAAGGGTAGTCGCTAACGAAAGCATCGATCTTGAGTATCTCATCAACCGTGTGCTGAAACGCGGCACAATGGTCACAGAGACTGACGTAAGGGCCGTACTCACCATTTTTTTCGACGAGGTAACCAACCTTGTAGCCGATGGCAATACCGTATTACTTCCATTGGTCAACATCCGACCCAGCATCAAAGGGGTATTCACAAATGCCTCCGACAGTTTTGACAGCAGCCGCCACAGCAAAAAGGCTTCCTTAAGTCAAGGTTTACTCCTGGCAAAAAAAATGGAAGAAGCCAAGGTAGAAAAATTATCTGGTTATCATCCATCACCCGAATTGCTTGAGTTTACGGACATCAATACCCAAACAATCAATAGTTTGATCACGCCGGGCGGTATAGGCAAGATCACCGGCAGCGAGCTAAAGTTCAACCCAGCCAATCCGCTTGAGGGATTGTTTCTGGTGGACAGCGCAGGATCTGCTAACCAGGTAACAGTATTCGCCACCCGCACCGAGGGTACGTTGATGTTCAGTATACCCTCGACGCTGGCCGTTGGCAGCTATACACCTGAAGTACGCAAAGGTTATGGTGCTACCGCAAGCCTTCGCACAGGAGTACTTACCGAATCGCTAACAGTAGATTAGTTATTAAAATCCATATAGCATTTGTACGATTTAAATCGACTGGATGGACGACCGAGACAGACTGGATGCACGACCGAGACAGACCGGATGCACGACGGAGATGGACTGGATGCATAACGCAGATGGACCGGATGCACGACGGAAATCTCTTTTTAGGCCTGACAGGTTTCAAAAACCTGTCAGGTCTTTATAATTTCAAAGAATCATCCCCGCACCAACCACATTATTGGTAGCTTCATCTATCAGGATCAGACTGCCTGTGTCGCGGTTTTTCTTGTAAGGATCGAAAAACAAAGGTTTCGTTGTTTTAATCGTGATTTGAGCAATCTCGTTTAATCCAACACTCAAATCATCGTGAATCTCCTCTGTAGTATTGATATTCACCTTGTATTTCACTTCGGTAACGATGCAGCGTAACTCATTAGAATTGTGTTTCACCTGGTATTTTCCCCTTAAAACAAGCGGTTTTTCGCTGAGCCAGCATACCATCAGGTTGATCTCCTGCGATTGCTGTGGCTGATTGATTGCATCGACAATCATTGATCCGCGGCTCACATCAATTTCATCCGTCAACCTTAAAGTCACAGATTGAGGTGGGAAAGCATACTCAAGACTCTCGCCGGCAAAATCAATCGCTTCAATGGTTGTCTTTTGGCTGCCGGGTAAAACAACGACCTCCTGCCCTACCCTGAAAACACCACTTGCCACACGACCGGCATAGCCACGGTAATCGTGGTATTCGTTTGATATCGGACGAATAACGTACTGTACAGGGAAACGCGGATCATTCAGATTCCAATCTTCTCCAACAGGTAACGCTTCGAGCAATCCAAGGAAAGTTAAACCAGTGTACCAGGGCATATTCGTCGATTCATCCACTACGTTATCTCCCAGTTTGGCACTGATCGGTAAAAAATGGAGATCCTGGTTACCTAATCTTCCGGCAACCTGTATGAAATCGGCTTTAATCCGTTCGAAAACTTCCTGGCTAAAATCAACCAGGTCCATCTTATTCACACAAACCAATACGTGTGGGATATTCAGTAAGGCAGCAATATAAGCATGACGACGGGTTTGTTCGATCACACCGTTGCGGGCATCAATCAGGATCACTGCCGCGTTTGAGGTTGATGCCCCGGTGACCATATTACGGGTATATTGAATATGCCCGGGTGTATCGGCAATAATAAATTTTCGCTTGGGAGTTGCAAAATAGCGGTAAGCAACATCAATCGTAATCCCTTGCTCCCTTTCGGCACGCAATCCGTCGGTTAGCAACGCCAGGTTAACCTCTTCGCCTCCGCGACTGATACTGGCTTGCTCCAAAGCCTCCATTTGATCTTCGAAGATTGCTTTACTATCATACAACAACCTACCAATCAATGTACTTTTACCATCATCAACACTACCTGCAGTTGTAAACCGCAGTAATTCCATATCGAGATATCCGTGATCTTTTCCAGACATAATTTGCTTTGTAAAATTAAAAATACCCTTCGCGTTTGCGATCTTCCATTGCAGCTTCCGAACGTTTATCGTCGGCCCTGCCACCACGTTCTGTAACACGACTGGCAGCCACTTCCTGGATAATATCCTCAAGTGTATTCGCCTCCGAAAGGGTTACTCCAGTGCAGGTTATATCGCCAATCGTACGGCAGCGAACATCCCTGATCTCCGCTTTTTCATTGGGTTTTAATTGCATAAAAGGGGCACATGCCATCCATGCACCATCGCGGCAAAAAACTTCGCGTTTATGGGTAAAATACAAACTTGGCATCTCGATGTTCTCCATCAAAATATATTGCCACACATCCATTTCGGTCCAGTTGCTGATCGGGAAAACACGGAAATGTTCGCCCATGTGTTTTGCTCCACAGAAAAGATTCCAAAGTTCAGGCCGTTGATTTTTGGGATCCCACTGTCCAAACTCATCACGATGCGAGAAAAACCGCTCCTTGGCCCTTGCTTTCTCCTCGTCGCGACGTCCACCACCCATCGCACAATCAAACTTCATCTCTTCGAGGGCATCAAGCAACGTTACCGTTTGAAGGACATTGCGGCTTGCATTCAGTCCTTTCTCTTCAACAGCCCGTCCATTATCGATTGAATCCTGAACGTACTTGACAATGAGTCGCGTGCCCGTCTTTTCAGCAAGATCATCCCGGTATTTAATTGTCTCATCAAAGTTGTGACCCGTATCGATGTGCATCAATGGAAACGGAACTTTCAAAGGATGAAAAGCTTTCCGGGCAAGGTGAAACATCACAATAGAATCCTTTCCTCCCGAAAAAAGCATCACAGGTTTCTCGAACTGGGCAACAACTTCGCGTATTACAAA
>Ga0209430_1000652_pt1 | contig 32898 bp, 25 predicted proteins | sample BarGraIncub1133A_FD_184504 | JGI IMG/M metagenome (GOLD analysis project Ga0209430, IMG submission 184504) | Arctic peat soil microbial communities from Barrow, Alaska - Barrow Graham LP Incubations 11-33A (SPAdes) (version 2) | ecosystem: Environmental > Terrestrial > Soil > Wetlands > Peat... | reverse complement strand
ATGTTCAAGCACGGCTACTTCCTCATCACGGTGTATGCCCAATCCAAACTGATGAACGTCTTGTTCGTCAAGGAATCAGCAAACCGGATTGATCCTGCTCTAGTCTCTTTCTACGCGCTGGATCCCGGCCTCGTGAAAACCGGTCTGGGTGTCAAAAAAACCTTTGGTCTTGAAAAAGCGGCTTGGCTCTATCAAGCGAAAAAAGGCGTCGACCCGTCGGTACCCGCTCACTACTTCACCGAGATTGCCCTCAGTCCCAATTATGCATTAAAATCCGGTCTCTATTGGAAGAACGGCGTGGAGAAGACCCCATCTAAACGTGCCGAGAACAAGAAAGACATGAAACGTCTCTACGAGCTTACCGATAAGCTCTGCGAAACCAAATAGGAAACCAAACAAAAAGTAAGCGCCATGCTTACTTTTTTCTTCTTTGTTTTAGAAAGTAGTCGTTTTATTTTTTGTCTTTGTTGAGTAAGACGTTGAGTTCTTTTTCTTCCTTCTTCGCTTTTTTTGCCACGAGAAGCACGGTAATCGTATAGGTGACCGCACACGCGGCAAAGAGAATGAAGATGACGAACGAGAAACGGAAGATGATGGGACCGTAGAGACTGCGAAGTAGTAACGGAACCGGCATCAACGCAGCTAAACCTAAGACCGCTTTAAGTATTTCGTTACCTTTTTTCAACTTGAAGAGGAAAATCGACAAGGTAATGAAAAGCGAAATCAGGATGACGTAAAACACAACGGCCTGATAACGGATGGAACTCCCGAGATGGTTCGTAATCCAAATATTAAGGAAGAAGAGGGCCAAACTGGTCCCCAGAAAACTATAACTAAACCAAGTTAAGATTTTTTTCATTTTATTGGCCTCCCAACATACGCTTGAGCATGGGAACATAGGTACGAGCGATTTCCACCACTTCACCGTTTTTTAGTTTGGCTTCCATTCGGCCGTTGAAACTTGATTTAAAGTTGGTAATCTGGGTGAGATTCAAAATCATGCTGATGCTGATGCGGGCAAACTTTGAATGAGCGAGTATTTCTTCGAGTTCATAGAGACGATATTTCACTTCATAGGTGTCGTCACGCGTATAACAGAACACGCGTTCATCAACGCTTTCAAAGTAAAAGATATCTTCTAATTTAAGCACATGATTCACATCGTCTTTTTTCCCGATAATGTCGAGATTTAAAAGATCCAAGACCGACAGGATTTTGTCGACCTCGGCATCTTTTTGATGGCATTTAATCAAGATTTCAGGTTCTTGAAGTTCGGGTTTTTCTTCGATGCTGATTTTCATTTACGCCAACCGGTCAACGAGGAGTTGATTGACTTCGGTGATAATCTCGCCGACACGGGTTACGACATGGACACGGACCGTCATCGCGTCATCCGCGGTTTGATAGGTCGTGATGATGACGTCGAGGTTCTCGACTTGGTACTTGTTGCGTAAATCGGCAAGACGGCGATAGACAAGGCCGAGCGTCGCTTCTGCATCATCACGCAGGGTTCTGATTTCGGTACGTTCCGCGGTGACAAGCGCTTTTTCTTCATCGGTCAGCGGAACGTTAAGGGCTTTAAAGGCAGCGACATTGGACTTCAACGTCGCGAAGATTTCCTTGTCAACGATTTTAGCGGCATCGATGGTCGTTTGTTTGGTTTTGATGCTGTCGCGTAAGGAAAGGATCAAATCGATTTTCTCGCCGATGGTGAGTTCGGCTTCTTGGATACGGCGTGAGGAAAGGATAACTCTCCCGTTAATTGCCGCTTGGGTCACGCTCAGGCTTCCCGAGCTTAAATCTTCCGGGGCGGCCACATCCATTTTCTCAACGGTCGCGTTATGCGTGTTGATGTTACGGACTAAGGCATCGAGCCCGGTGACTCCGGAACAAGAGGCAAGTCCTAATACTCCGGCGACTAAGATAAGACTGGCGGCAACTTTATTTAGAATGGTCATAACTAAATCCTCTTTTCTTTTGCTTTCGCTCTCTCAGTATAGCGATAGGAAGATTTCGTACAATATTATAACCGGTAAGTGGCAAAAAACAACGCCTAAGTAGCAAGGGGAATATAAAAGTGGCCGAAGCCACTTCTTCAATTTTTAACTCTCGTAACTATGGGCCACGTAGTTGATATGATCGCCAACCCGTTCAAGGTTGGAAACGAAGTTAATGTAGACAGCGCTGTTGTTCGGGCTGCAACTACCTTCATTGAGGCGTTTGATATGGTCATCGATCATCTGGTTACGCTTGAGGTCAATCTTGTCTTCGATTTTCTCGACTTCAGGTAAGAGATCAAGTTCCTTGTTAATGAAGATCTGGCTGGTAATCTTAAATTCATGACTCAAAAGAGCAAACATATCGCGGAGATCCACTTTGACGGGGGCGGAGAATTCAAGGTGACGTTCCATGCTCGTCTTCGTATATTTCAAGACGTTATCGCTGATTTCGGCAATACGCATGAAGTCGCCTAAAATATGGTGCAACCGTGACACCATCGCTTCGTCATCCAGCGAGAGGTCGTTGGTGGAAACCAGAATCAAGTACTCAGTAATGTCATGGTTAAGCTGCTCTATCTCGATATTTTTGAAACGGATTTTGTCCATTAAAATATCATCTTGGGCAATAAAAGCCTTAATCGCGTTATCGAGTGAATCCATCGCGAGGTCACCTAAGCGGACGGCTTCTTTGGTTAATTGGCCGATGGCGATTCCGGGGGTCTTCAGTAAGCGTTCATCGAAGAACGTTTTAGCGACACGTACTTTCTTTTCCTTAATAATGGTTTCAGAGAGCTTAACGAAGACAGCGGTAAACGGCAGGAAGATAATCGTGCAGAAGACGTTAAAGAAGGTATGAAACATCGCGATTTGCGTGCCCGGGAGCGGAAACCAACGCGCTAACGTGCTCCCCATAAACTGCGGCCAGAAGAAAAGAAAGGGAAATACGACAACCGTGCCAAAAACGTTAAACATCAAATGGATTAATGCCGCCCGCTTGCCGTTTGCCGATGCCCCGATTGAGGACAGTAGCGCGGTGACGCATGTGCCAATATTTGTGCCAAGCACGACATACAGAACGGCGTTTCCGCCATTACCGATGACAAGCCCCGCTGCCACCATGGAAATAAGAATAGTCGTCACGGCGCTTGAAGATTGAATGATACCGGTAATGATAATACCGATGGCTAATAAGAGGAACGGATTGTTAATAGAAGTGAGTGCGTCCGTGATGACTGGAGAAGTACGGAATATTTTCATCGCGTCGGACATGATGGTCAAGCCTACGAAGACAAGACCGAGACCGGCTAAAGCATAGAAGACCGATTTGACTTTATCACGTTTGGCGAACATTTCACCGAAGATGCCGATGGCAGTCAAGAGCATGGCGTACGCGGTCACGTTAAACGCTTGCAAAGCCACTAATTGTGCTGTAATCGTCGTACCAATGTTGGCGCCCATGATAATCGTGGTCGCCTGGAAGAGGTTCATCACTCCGGCATTCACGAAGCCGACCACCATGACCGTGGTCACGGAGGAAGACTGAATAATCATCGTCACCGCTGTGCCAATGCCAACGCCGACCAATTTGTTTTTTGTGATTTTATTAAAGAGTTGTTTGAGTTTCCTGTTGGCTAGTTTCTCAACGTTGTCGGAAAGAATCCTAAACCCGACAAGAAAAGCGCCAAGACCGGCCAGCAAGTAGATAATCGCGTAACCTATTTCACCCATGTGATAAGCCTCCTTGAGTCGTACAAAGACAAAGAGCTATTCCTTAAAAATTATAACATCTTGAACTTAGCGGCATATCGAGTATCCAAAAAAACCGCTTTCATGAGAAGCGGTTATTTAGAACTTCGGTATTATGGCTAAAAAATCATTCGTCCGATAAACGGTAACCGACGCCTACTTCGGTAAGAATATATCGCGGGGCATTCGTGTCATTTTCTATTTTTCGCCGAATTGAAGCCATAAAAACACGCAAGGTTTGATAATCATCATTAGAGGCATAGCCCCAAATTTTATCTTGAATGAAACTATGAGTTAAAACCTTTCCCTGATAATCAATGAGTAAGGAAAGCATTTTAAATTCTATCGGGGTCAAGTGGATGTTTTCTTCCCCCACCATCACTTTGCGTTTTTCAAAATCGATTGATAATTCCCCAAACGTAAAAACATTATTGGGGTATTCGCGCACCACCGTTTTACGGAATGCGACGCGTAAACGAGCCAAAAGTTCCCCGATATTAAAGGGCTTGGTCACGTAATCGTCCGCCCCAGCATCAAGGGCTTCGACTTTTTCTCTTTCTTTTCCGCGCGCCGATACGATGATGATTGGAATATTCGAGATATGTTTAATCTGCGCAAGAACTTCCATCCCATCCATGTCGGGTAGTCCCATGTCGAGTAAAATCAAATCGGGATTATCGGATAAAAACAAAGAAATCCCGGTGGCTCCGTTTTCGGCGACGATGGTCTCGTATTTATTGGTGGTTAGGGAAATCGAAAGCAGCCGCGAGATGGCTTTGTCGTCTTCAATGATTAAGATTTTTTTATTTTCCATTGCTGTGAGCCTCGTCGGGGATATTAAACACGAAAGTGGCCCCACTCTGTTCATTATTAAATGCCGAGATATGTCCGCCATGCGCTTCAACGATGGACTTGCAGATGCTAAGGCCTAATCCCATGTTTCGGGATTTGTCTTGTCCACCACCGCTGGTCGCATATTCTTCAAATATCTTGACAAGGATTTCTGGTTTGATGCCACCGCCATCGTCGCTGACAGAAAACTCAATACCGGTTTCTTGCTGTGAATAGGTTAAGAAAATATGTGCATCTTGGCGGGTATGTTTGACAGCGTTATCGAGAATATTGACGATCACTTGAACCAATAAACCGGCGTCTGTATAGACATACATCATTTTCTCGGCTTGAGCTATTTTCAACGTGTGTTTTCCCAAACGTTTGGTTATTTTTTTTGAGACTTCGGCAAGAATATCATCGATGACTTCGAGTTTACGGTTGATAATCCGCTTGTTCGAGTCAATCCGTGTCATATTCAAGAGATTATCGACAAAGCCAGATAATTCGCAAGCTTCGTTATAGATATCATATAGCATATCTTTTTTCGTTTTGTCGTCAATGTCAGAATAACTGTCAAAAAGGAAACTAGCACCACCCTGAATGCTCGTTAGTGGCGTTCGTAAGTCATGCGACAAACTCCTGAGAAGCGATGTCTTCAATTTTTCTTTTTCGGTTTCGACCGTCGCACGTTCTTTTTCTTGGGTCATTTTTTCGCGTTCCAAGACCACAATCAAATGGGTGATGTTATTCTGAATGAATTGCTTTTCTGCGGAAGTAATATCGGTTGTCTGGCATTCAATCAAAGCGGCTCCGAAAATAGAGGACTTGCTTGCGATGGGAAAGATTTTAAACTTGAAGTTCCCAAATTTGTTTTCGTGTGTCCCGCAAATCAGATTCCGCTCTTTCGCAAAATCGATTTCTCTCTTGAATTCATTAAAGTTAATAGGGGAAACGAAGGCTCCCCTCTCGGCACCGTTCTCATCGATGATGATCACGCCGCGCTTTAGATAAGTACTCAGATATTTGATTACCAAATCATAAATGTCTTCTTTTTTGTGAGCATTCAAAAAGCCTTTGCTTAACTGATAGAGAAAATCAATCCGCCGCTCCTTCTCACGTGAACTTTCAATTTGTTTTTGCAAGCTCGAGGTTAAGGTGCTGATGACGAAAGCGACAATTAAGAACATCACCAATGAAACAAAGTTATTGGGATCGTTAATCCGGAACGAAAACCGAGGTTCGATAAAAAAGTAATTGAAGAAAATCACCAAAAAAAGGCTGGTGACTGCTCCATAAACGATTTTTTTTGTTTCGATGATAACAACCACAACCGCTAATGAATAAATTAAATAAATAGTTTCGGCACGAAGCAAAAAAGCATCTAGGGCAAAAGAGGACAAGCCCGAAAGGATGACGACGCATAACGTAATCAAACAATTTTTGACCCATTTCTTTTTCAAATTTACATCACCTGGCGTTTAAACGCATCCATCGCAAGTTTACTCAAAGCAATATACACGACAACGATTTCAAGACGTCCAATGAACATTCCGATGGTCGAAGTCCAAAGGATAATCGGATTGGCATAGTAACCGACAATCCCAATAGAGATGCCGACTGTGCCGAGCGAAGAAGAAAATTCAAACATCGAATCGGTCAGCGAGTAACCAAACGCCGTGAAAATCAGAGAACCGACGACGAATACGGCTAAATAAAGAATAATAAACGATAAAGTATCGATATATTCTTCGTTAGATATTATAACACGAGTGCCCACACGATTAATGAAATGGGTGCGGACGACCCGACGGCTGGAAAGTTTTTCGCGGAATGACCAGTACATGCCTTTAAGGGCAATCGCGACACGGTATTGTTTGAGTCCTCCGGCAGTCGAGCCAATGCCACCGCCAATGAGCATGACCACGATTAAAATCGTGAGAAAACTACTCGGCAAGCCTTGGAACGTCGGAACGGTCTGGAATCCAGTCGTCGTAATCGCGGTAAAAAACTGGAAAGTCCCAACACGGACGGCTAACCAAAAATCACCATGATAAGAGCCATAGATACTCAAGACTAAGAGCGGGACACAAATCACGGACAATAAGCCGACAAGCTTTATTTCGGCATGCTGGAAAACATTTTTGAACTTTCCCGTCACCAGGTGGAGGTGAACGAAAAAGTTGGTGTTGCCAAGGAGCATGAGGACAATCGTGATGATTTCAATCGGCACGCTATTGTAATATCCGATATTAGCGGTATGCGTCGAGAATCCACCCGTTGATAATGCGGCGATTGAATGGTTGAGGCCATCAAAAATGGACATTCCAAAAAGAGCGTACATCGCCGTACCAAGAATAATATAGCCCGAATAAATACTTAAAATCAAACGTGCTGATTTGACAAGGTTTGGCATCAACCGATCAGGGTGGCCTTCCGCATTCCATAGACGCATGCCATAGCGATCTGAAATGGCGGAAGTAAGAACGAGAATCAACCCAACGCCGCCAAAGAAAAGTGTGATACTGCGGAACATGAGAAAGATTTTCGGGGTCGTGTCAGGGTCGACAACCGTGAGTCCAGTGGTCGAAAAGCCGCTTGTCATCTCAAAAACGCTTTGGGTAAAATTATATTTTCCGGTTAACATGAACGGAACAGCACAAATCACGATAGCAAGAATCCACGCCAAGACGACTAAAAGAGCATCTTGGTGTCCGACAAGTTGGCTCTTTTCTTTCCCTTTTAATATGAAGAAAAGAAGATAGCCAATCAAAATCGAAGACACCCCTGGGATGATAAAATCTTTGGCATAAATTAAATCCTCAGGATAGAAAAACAAAACCAAGAGCGGGAGCAAGCAAATAATCCCGATCATGATGATGAAGATTCCGAGGTAACCTAAAATTAGGCGGTATCCGCTAATCTGCTTTTTCATATTATCTTTGAATAAAGTTCACGACATCGTTTTGATTGCTGGGTGCCGAAACGATGACGAGCTTATCCTTTGGACGTAAAACCGTCGCGCCATTAGGGATGATGACATGTGGATAACGAAGGATGCAACTGATGTTGGCGTTCTCTGGGAAATGAATTTCCGCAATTGTCTTATTAGCAATTGCATATTTTTCAGAAATCAAGACTTCATACAAAACGATTTGCTCGTTCTCGAGAGAAAGCAGTTTGATGACGTTTTCCAATGAGGATTCGTTCTGGATTGTTTCCGCGAGGTAATACGTGGAGCAAATGACACTATCGATACCGAGCTTTTTGAAGAGCTCGACATTTTTGGGGTTGGTCACCGTGCAAATGCTTTTTTTGACATTGAATTCTTTTTTGGCAAGAATGCACGCGACATAATTGTCAGCGTCTGAGTTCGACAAGGCAATAAAGACATCGGCATCCCGGACATTCGTTTCTTCCAAAACGTATTTTTTGGTTGCAACGCCAAAATAAACCGGCATCTGCAGGTTCGCGCTGATATAGTCGCAATAGGCTTTATCGCTATTAATTACGATAATATCATTGTTCTTTTTTTGTTTAAACATTTTAACGATAAAATCGGCTTCATGGCCGCCATTAACGATGACAACTTTCATATACTGTTACTCCTTATCCAAAAACTGAAATTCGTTGATTGAAAGCAAAAAAGGATAAATCGCGCGGATTGAGGTATTCTCGATTAATTTCCCCTTGTCACAGTCGGACAAACGTAAATAGATACGTGGTACATCGTAGACATAAAAACTTGCATGCGCGAGTAATATATTAATGTTGTCGTCTTCGGTCGCGATGATTACCTTTTTTGCGGTCGCGATTCCGTTGGCTTCTAAAAACGACATCTCTGTGGCGTCACCGCAGATTGTATAGCCGCTAAAGCCGTCCGAGAGCTTATTGAAAGCTTCCGGACTTTTATCAATCATCAAAACATCTTCACCACGCTCTGAGAACATGCGGGCGATATTGGCTCCTAAACGACTGGCGCCGATGACAATGATTTTAGTTCGCTTCATGGGTTTCATCACCACAAATCCGGAATGTCTTGATTGAATTCTTCGATATATATTCAATCCCTTCCCGATCGACAATCACTAAATAATCTTGGGTTTCGTTTAAATATTTACCTGTCGTGCAGACCATGCCTGTCACCGAGGTCATAAATACTTTAATCGTTTTGCCTTTAAGTTCTTCCATAACAAATCACCTTCTGCCATTAGTTTACGGTCGGTAATAATAAGGATTCTATGCGTGATGGAGGGTTTTGTATAAAGACCGTGTGAAGATGTTATCGAAAAGCAAGATGGTTGCATTGTTATTTTTGCGTTTCTCCGTGATGCTCCTCATAGCAAAAAAAGAGGTTTGATGGTAAATTAAGAGGGTATGAAAATCACCTTAACCAAAGAAGACTCAAAGAAAGTCAAAACACTGTCTGAAACCAAAGACCGCAACATCGAAGTGGCGGACATGTATTTATATTTTCTCAGTAACGCCGCGCGTTCTATTCATAAAGAAGCCATTGAGGATGTCATGCTCGCGTATGCCTGTAACGAGTCCACCGCTTACTACCGTTTGATGATGGACACGCTTGGAATCGACCTCAACAATAAGAAATACCAGAGCATCGGCACAGACTACTGCCTCAAAGGGATTAGGGAACTCGAACCAAAGAAATATCGTGATAATCTTTATTATAAAAATATCCATACGGCGACCATCAAATCAAAGAATTGGGAAATCGGGTACCAACCTTATTTACCTTATGAAGGCTTTGTCTATGACGATGTCACCGTTGAAGACGGCCACCACTTTTTAGAAATCTCCCATCTTGGTTTCTTTGAAGAAACCTTTTCGTATTTGGCGGTTTCTGAAGGCGATGTCATCTGGATGAGTGTCACCCCAAACGAAATCGAAACGATGCAACCCGTCATTGACCACATCAAAGGCAAGGTCGTTACCTTTGGCTTAGGTCTTGGTTATTTCGCCTATATGGCATCGATCAAAGACGATGTCGAAAGCGTCACCATCATCGAAAAAAATAAAGATATCATCGCTTTATTCAATAAACATATCCTTCCGCAGTTCTCACATAAAGAGAAAATCAAAATCGTGAATGCCGACGCATTTGAATATGCCGCCAAAGAAATGCCGAAGCACCACTTCGACGAGGCCTTTGTCGACTTGTGGCATGGGGCCGAAGACGGCGTGACCCTCTATTTACAAATGAAAAAGTTAGAACATTTGAATCCCGGAACAAAGTTTTCCTACTGGTTAGAAAAGTCTCTCATCGCGATGCTTCGAAGATGTGTTCTCGTCCTTTTGGAAGAGCAACTTGACGGATCCACTGACGCTGACTATCAAAAAGCGGAAACCGACATTGATAAGATGATCAACCAGCTCTATTTCTACCTAAAAGAGTATTCAATCGCCACATATGAGGCAGTCATTGCTCTACTCAAAGACGACGTTTTAACTGAGATTGCTTCAAAAATCTAATTCATTGAGGCTTATTTGTTTTTGCCGCGTTCTTCAGCATGGAGGTAAGCGCTACCATTTTAGCATTTTTTCGGACTTTCGTTGCCTTCTATTTTTCCGTTGGTACATGACAAAAACGATAATGTGCTTGAAGATTTAATCTTTTTATAAATGGGCGTGATAAAATATAACTAACATAATTCAAAACAGAATAACGAAAAAAGGAGAAATTATGTCCAAAATCATAATTATCGCTGGAGATTTGGCATCCGGGAAATCAACCCTCGCCAAAAAGTTGTCTGCACACCTTAAGGTTCCTTATTTTTCTAAGGAAAATATTAAGGAAATTCTTGGCGCGGAAATCGACTTTTCCAAAATCAAGGAGAACAAAAAATTATCCAATTCTGCAATTGATCTCTTGCTTCACATTCTCGACCGGGTAACGGCCGTGAATGGAAGCGTCATCTTGGAAGCCAATTTTCATAAAGAAGAATTAGAAAAAATTAAGCGCGAATGCGAACTCAGTCATGAGGCAGTCGTGCTTCTTTATTTAACGGGGGACATCGATGTGCTCTTTGAGCGCTTCATGTACCGGACTTATTATGAGAACCGCCACCCCGTCCACCTCACTCATCCGCTTGCTACCATCGAAGAATTTGAGAAATACGTCTTGAAATGGAGAGCCGACCCAGAGGTCTTGCCCCGCCATATCATCAATGTCACTAATTGCGACCGCGACATTATCTTCTCTAAAGCCGTTGAAATGCTTAAAAGCATTAAATAATCATTAAGGTGAAGAAAGGAAAATAATCAGTATGGATTATGAATCGGAAAAAATCCGCAACATCCTTTTCTTAGGACATCAAGGCAGTGGTAAAACGACGCTCATTGAATCTTTAGCGAGCATCGCCAATAAAACCCCAAAGGGTTCCATTGAACGAAAGAACACGATCAGCGATTTCACCAACGAGGAAAAAGCCCGTTTAAGCTCGTGCAATCTTGCGGTTGTCCCCATTTTTTACGAAGGTTACAAACTGAATTTACTCGATGCGCCCGGAAACGACGACTTCGTCTATGAAATCATCGGTGTCCTCGATATGGTCAAAGGCGCGGTGCTTGTCATCGACGCCACCGCCGGCATCGAAGTCGGGACCGTCAAGCATTACAACCTGCTGAAGAAACATGGCATCCCCACCATCATCTACATCAATAAGATGGATAAAGAGTATGTCAAATTCGAAGAACTCCTTGAGGATATCAAAATGAAACTCGGAAAAACCGCCGTTTCGTTTGTTTACCCGCTTGGGCACGAAGAAGAATTTGACGGCTTCGTAAACGTTGTCACATTAAAAGCCCGCCGCTACAACGGCATTGAATGTGTCGATGACATTATCCATGAAGATAAAAAAGCTAAAATTCTCGCGCTTCACAACGTCATTACGGAACAAGTCGCTTTAACGGATGAAAAACTCCTCGAAAAATTCTTCGGCGGAGAAACTTTGTCGATGAATGAAATCCATAAAGGCCTATATACGGCCGTATTAAAGGGCGAACTAACGCCCGTGCTTGTCGGCAGTGCCAAAAAAGATATCGGCATTCATACGATGCTAGAAATGCTCGTTGAATATTTACCCAATCCGACCGAGCTGAAACCATATGCCGCGCTCGCTGAAGATGGCAGTGAAGTCATTCGCAAAACCACATCGAGCGAACCATTCAGCGCCTATGTCTTTAAAACGATTTTCGATCAATATAAAGGCACGACCAACATCATTAAAGTGTGCTCCGGCACACTGAGTGTTGGCGATGAGGTTTTATGCCCCAACACCCAACAAATGGTCGAAATCATCCAGATGTTCTCCCTCAGTGGCAATAAGCAAATCCCAGTCGCTAAGGTTTTTGCGGGCGATATCGTCGGGTTAACCAAACTCGAACATATTTCCACCGGGTTCACACTCTGCGAAAAAACAAAAGCGATTACCTATCCAAAAGCCAAATACCCCACCGCTGTTTACTTTAGGGCGATTGCCGCAAAGAATAACAAAGATGAAGAAAAGTTAAGTGTCTCTCTCGGCAAACTGCAGATTGAAGACCCTTGCCTCGTCATCACGCGTAACCACGAGACCAAGCAACTCCTCATCGGCGGACTGAGCGATTCCCATTTAGCTTACATTCTCGAGAAAGTCAAAAATATCTTTGGCATCCTCGTCGATGTCATGGAACCGAAGATCAACTACCGTGAGACCGTTCGTAAAGAGACTACCGCGCCGGGACGTTACATCAAACAATCTGGCGGCAGCGGTTTCTATGGGGTGGTCGAAATGCGCTTTGGCCCGAGTGGCACCGAAGAGAATGTTTTCGAAGAAGATGTCTTTGGCGGCGCCGTTCCGAAGAACTATTTTCCTGCGGTTGAAAAGGGATTCTTTGAATCCGTCAAACAAGGACTGCTTGCCGGATTCCCTGTCATCGGGATGAAAGGTGTTCTGACGGATGGCAAATACCACCCTGTCGATTCCAATGAACTCGCGTTCAAGATGGCCTCGATCATCGCCTATAAAGAAGCCTACCTAAAATGCAGTCCCACGATTTTGGAACCGGTCATGAAAATTGAAATCAACGTACTTAACGAATTTACCGGTAACATCATGAACGACCTGAACCAACGTCGCGCCCGCATCAGCAGCATCGATGAAAAGGTCAATAATATCCAGCAAATCACCGCGCTTGTTCCCGAATCTGAAATTCTCGATTACGCGACCAATCTACGGAGTCTTTCCCAAGGTAGCGGTTACTTCAATCGAGTCTTTGATTCCTATCAAGAAGTGCCGACCCAGTTCGTTGATGACATCATTAAAAACAATTCGATGCTCCCACACGCCGAAGCCAAGTAATCTGTATTTAAAAAGTGCCGTAACATATCGGCACTTTTTTTTGAAACCTTGAAGATTGCTGAATAGTGCGTGAAAATGAAACAATACCCGAGTGATGGTCATCCTCGACTTGGCGGACCCGAAACTTAAATCATTCTGTGTCGCTGGCGTCATGATAGGCCAATCGATAACCAATGCCCAAATGCGTAATGATATAAACTGGTTTGCTGATATTGGGCTCAATCTTTTTTCTTAAAGATGCCATATATACGCGAAGAGAACCCATATCGTATTCCATCAGTTCGGGCGTCATTCCGCTTCGAAGTTCACTCAGCAACATCTTATAGGTAATCACTTTGCCTGCATTTTTAGACAAATAAACCAGCAAGCGATATTCTGTCGGGGTTAGGTGTATTTCCTTTTCTTCAACAGTGACTTGGCAGCTTTCATAGTTTATTTTTAAACTGCCATCACTAAATGAGGAGCCAATCAATAAGTTTGAATTTAGCCGTCGTTTAATGACGCGAAGTCGGGCCAGCATTTCCTCGATGCTGAAAGGCTTTGTGAGATAATCATCGGCGCCTAGATCTAATGCCGCGACTTTTTCTACGTCTTCATCCCGCGCGGTGACAACGATGATGGGTTTTTGGCTATATTTTCGAACCTCGGCAATCACTTGCATGCCATCCATATCAGGCAATCCTAAATCTAGAATAATAAATTGGGGATTCTTGATCAGGTCCATTTTCAAACCGAGGTGCCCTGTGCCTGCAATCTCCAACGCATACTCATCCTTAAGGAATAGCGCAAACAAACCTTGAATCGTGGCATCGTCTTCAATGAGCAGACACCTACACTTTTCCATCATTGTTTTCTCCCATCGAAACGGATTCCACTGCTGAAAGACCATGCTCAGGAAAACTCATTTTAACGATGACGCCTTGCGGAACGTTATCGCCGATTTCAATCGTTCCTCCATGAGCGGTCACGATTGATTTAGCGATGAACAAGCCTAAACCCAGGCTACGCGGGTTATCGCTCGTTTGTTTTTTCGTGGTGTAAAACATTGAAAACAAATGATTTCGCTCCTCGGCAGCGATGTTCTCCCCTGCATTGGCGATGGTGATGGTAATGAGATTGTTGGCGGCATAGGCCGAAATGGTAATCGCATCAGCGGTTTTGGTATGTTCAATCGCGTTATTAATGATATTGATTAGGGCCTGACACATTAACTTAGCATCACAAAACATGCGAAGGAAATCATCGCTGATTTTGACTTTGATTGAACGTTTTTGAATATCTTGATTCGCGTGTTTGATTGATTCGGTAATGAGTTCGGAAACGAAATTCATCTCGAATTGGTATTCCGGTTTGCTTTCAAGGCGCGTGATTGAGAGGATGTTTTGAACCAGTTCTTCAAGCCATTTCGATTCCCGGTAAATGGATTGGATAATGGCTTCTTGTTCGGTTGGGTCGTGTTTCCTTAGTAGCAGTTCGGCATGACCGGATATGCCCGTTAACGGGGTCCGCAAGTCGTGCGAAACGGCCCGCAAAAAAGTACTTCTCGTCTTTTCGTTTTCAAAGAGCGTTTCCGTTCTCCGTTTTTCAGCGAGGATGGCATTTTTTTCTAATTGGGCAGATAAAATCGATAGTATGGTTGAAAAGAGCGAGGACTCAAAATTGGTCATTTCACGAACCGGCTCGAAGGCAATGACACCGAAAACATCGCCCATTTTTCCAGTAAGGGGATAGTAAGAGTATTTTGCCGATGGCAGGTTGTCCGAATATTTCCCGACTTTTTGCTGTTTTTCATAAGCGAGGTTGACAATAGCTAATTCGTGTTCGTTAAAGGATGGCAACGGGCAATCCGTGGGCTTTGAAATTATCGTCCATTTTTTGTTTTGGCCATGTGCGAGATAAGAAAAAGACATATGGAACGTTAAGGCACACTGTCCAAGAAAGAATTCGATGGATTTTTCGGATGTTTCGGCCCCTTCGATTTTTTGGTTTGCATAGAGAATCGTTTCCAATCGCTGGCTGTTGACGACAGAAACATTTTTTTGTTTATTAAACGCTTTGGCCAAAGTAACGATGATAAGCGAAGTGAGTAACATAATTAAAAAAGTCGCCGGATAGTCGCTTCGATATGCCAAAAAAGTAAACCGCGGAGCGGTAAAGAAAAAATCAAATAAGAGCACGGAAAACAAAGAGCAAAGGCCGCCCAAAAAGTATGAGTCGACTCTGATTGAGATAAAAACAATCGCCAAAATATAGACAATAATGATATTCGACTCCCCAAAATTTAATTGATAGAACAAAAGACCAAAACCCGTCGCAAGCACAAGGGCGAGCATGGACCATAAAAACTCGCTGAGTTTGAAGTGAAAAACGAATTTTGGCTTTTTTACGGCTGTTTTTTTCAGTTCGTTCGGAATAACATAGATATCTGTATTAGGAAGGCGACTATTCACGATGTCAACGAAGGCATCGTGCTTGGAAAACAGATGTCCCGCCGATACCGTCTTGCCAATCACGATTTTTGTGGCGTGCACTTCTTTCGCGTAAAGCGCGATTTGATCGGGAACGCTTTCGGCATAGATCGTGACATTTTTAGCGCCTAGGTTTTCTGCCAACTTTTGGTTTGCGAGAACCGTTTCTTTATAAAATTCTTGCGAAGTTTGGATGTACAGGGCAACGAATTCTGCGTGGAAAGCCTGTGCGAGCGTTTGAGCGGCCCGTATGACCTTCGGATTGGAAGGTGATGAACTAATGCACACGATGACTTTTTCTTTAATTCCGTTAGAATCAACAAGATTTTCTGACATCAACTTTTCGGCCGTTTTCATCATTGACATTTCGCGGAGAACAGCGAGATTTTTGTGAGTAAAAAAATGTTTGAGGGCTTGCCCAACTTTATCTTCTTGGTAAATTTTACCTTGAATAAGTCGTTCAATCAGTTGTTCGGGCTCGATATCGATAAGCTCAACGTTATCGGCATTATCGAAGATAAAATTAGGAATCGTCTCTTTGACCTGAACACCAATTTTTGTATAAAGCAAATCATTCAATGATTCAATATGCTGGATATTGACTGTCGTGAGGACATTGATCCCGCTTGCGAGCAAATCCTCGACATCCATATAACGTTTAGGGTGCAAAAAATCGCTTGGATTCGTATGTGCGAGTTCATCGATGCAAATGAATTCCGGTTGGCGTTTCAAGGCTGCTTCTAAATCAAATTCATTGGTCGTCAAATTGAAATATTTGTTGATTTTGGGAGGGAGGATTTCTAGTCCCGCCAACAAGGCATTGGTTTCCGGGCGTGTGTGCGGTTCAACGTAACCGACCACGACATCGTGGCCCTCATCGCGAAGTTTTCGGGCGGCCTGAAGCATTCCATAGGTTTTCCCGACGCCCGCGGCGTAGCCAAAAAAGATTTTCAGGCTTCCTTTTTGTTTGATCGGCTCGGCATGCACTTCGTCCATATATTTTCCTTTGGAACCGTTACGCGATGATTCCGTCAAGCGTTAAGTTCACAAGCAAGACATTGACATAGGCGTTCCCGAAAAGGCCTAAAAACTTTTCTGTCGTGTTCTTTTTGATGGCCTCGGCGACCACCGTCTTATCGATTCCCCGACTTGCGGCGATGCGGTCAATCTGGTACTCGGCGGCCGGTACCGTTATATCCGGATCCATCCCGCTGCCGGAAACGGTGACTAAATCATAAGGGATTGGGGTAGCCGCCATCGTCGGATGAGCGACAGCAATCATTTGCGCCCGTTCGGTTAGGAGTGTGGCATAGGCGTCATTCGTTACGTCAATATTCGAGGGAAAAGCAAATAAAGTGGGCGCATCGAAGTAATCATAAAATGCGTCCGCGTCAATGAGCATGATGCGACCCCACAAATAATTATAACTCGTAAATTGTTGAGCGACGAGAGTGCTCCCATATTTGATCCCGTCGACTTCGACGATTTTGCCATTGGCTTGATCGCGCATCGTGAGTTGGGAAATGCCGAAAACGGTAAGTGGAAAAACAACACCGCAGAGGGCTGTTAATATCAGTGTGATTTTTAGTGATCGGGCAATGTGGTTTTTCATAAATGCCTTTCTACATGAATAGATTGATTAGTAAGTCAATCAGTTTAATGGCGATAAAAGGAATAATCAAGCCTCCGAGCCCATAAATAAGTAGGTTCTTTTGCAGGATATGCGAGGCCGAACCCTCTTTGTATTTTACCCCTTTTAAAGATAGCGGGATGAGGGCAACGATAATAAGCGCGTTGTAGATGACCGCTGAAAGAATCGCAGACTTCGGGCTGCCCAGATGCATGATGTTAAGAACATTCAAAGAAGGATACACAGTCATAAACAAAGCGGGTATGATCGTAAAATACTTGGAAACGTCGTTTGCTATTGAAAAAGTCGTCAGGGCTCCACGTGTCATGAGCAATTGCTTCCCGATTTTGACGATTTCGATCAATTTTGTGGGATTGGAATCTAAGTCCACCATGTTGCAAGCTTCCTTGGCGGCTTGCGTCCCCGTGTTCATCGCCACCGCCACGTCCGCCTGAGCTAAGGCTGGGGCATCGTTGGTGCCATCGCCCGTCATGGCCACCAAATGGCCTTCGGCCTGATATTTTTTGATTAAAAACAATTTTCCTTCCGGCGTCGCTTCCGCTAGAAAATCGTCGACACCTGCTTCGCTCGCAATCGCTGCCGCCGTCAACGGATTGTCGCCGGTGATCATGATGGTTTTAATACCCGCTTTCCGTAAGTCGCCAAATTTTTCCTTGACACCGTTTTTGACGATATCTTTTAAATAGATGACGCCGATGACCTTGCCATTTTTGGCAACGACCAGTGGCGTTCCGCCTTGTTTGGCGATGCCTTGGATAATACTCTGGCATTCAGAAGAAAAACAATTGCCTTTTTCCGCCACGTATTTTTTGATGGCTTCGCTGGAGCCTTTCATGATGGTATTCTCATCGTAAATGATGCCGCTCATCCGCGTTTTGGCGGTGAAAGGAACAAAGGTGGCATTCAACGAAGACAAGTTACGGCTCCGGATGTTAAACATGTTTTTAGCTAATATGACAATACTGCGGCCCTCAGGTGTCTCATCCGCCAAACTGGCCAGTTGCGCCGCATCAGCCAATTCTATTTTTGAAAAACCATCCACCGATAAAAAGTCAGCGGCTTGGCGGTTTCCCAAAGTGATGGTCCCCGTTTTATCAAGCAACAGGATATCAACGTCTCCGGCGGCCTCGATGGCTCTCCCGCTCATCGCCAGCACGTTGGCTTTGTTGAGGCGGCTCATCCCGGCAATGCCGATGGAGGATAAAAGCGCGCCAATCGTCGTTGGCGCCAGGCAAACGAATAACGCGACGAGCGAGGTGATGGATAGCGATTCGCCGATATTGTCGATCAATGCAGCAAACTCAAAGAAAATAAAGAGCGAGACCGTCACTAAAATAAAAATGACGGTAAGGGAATTGAGTAAAATCTCAAGCGCGATTTCATTTGGGGTCTTTTTGCGGTTGGCGCCTTCCACGAGCAATATCATGTGATCGAGGAAACTCTCTCCTGGGTTTGAAGTCACATTGATGACGATTTCATCGGAAATGACGAGCGTTCCGCCCGTGATGGCGCTCCGGTCCCCACCGGCCTCACGTATCACCGGCGCCGATTCTCCGGTAATGGCGCTTTCATCGACGCTGGCAGCGCCCCATACCACATCGCCATCCGCAGGTATTTGCTCGTTTTCGTGGACAAGAATGATATCCCCACGTCGCAATGAATTGGATAGAACATCGGTCCAGTGTTCTCTGTCTTCGGCTTTTAAAAGTTTATGAGCCAAGACGCTTTTACGGGCAGCACGCAAAGCTTCCGCTTGCGCTTTGCCACGTCGCTCCGCCATCGCTTCGGCGAAATTGGCGAAAATAACCGTGAAGAGGAGCAATATAAAGATCATGAAGATGAAAACAGAATCGGCATCATTGACGCCAAAAAAAGAGAGTATGAACAAACCAAAAGTAATGAGGGCGGAAATGAAAACGGTAAACATGACAGGATTCCGGACCTGCGTTTTTGGATTCAGTTTTTTGAGAGAATCGAGGATTGCCGTTCCCCAGATTCCAGATTTCTTTTCATTCATAGGTTTATCCTTCAATCCAACATGTCACGGACGGGCCCAAGCGCGAGTGACGGGAGAAAACTTAACGCTCCGACAATCACGACCACGGCGACCAGCAAGATCGTAAACAGGAATGATTCGGTATTCAACGTCCCGCTCGATTGCGCGACCACTTTTTTCCGGGCGAGCGATCCTGCCATCGCGATGATCGCGACAATCGGCAAGAACCGAGCGACCAACATCGTTAAACCCAAACCGACATTGAGCATGTCCGTATTGGCAAAAAAGCCTGCCATCGCGGAGCCGTTATTCGCACCGGCGGATGAAAAGGCATAGAAAAATTCGCTGAAACCGTGAGCTCCGCCGTTTGAAATGCTGGCTAAAAGGCCTGGCAACAAAGCGGTAATCGATCCAAAAATCAGGACCGCGAAAGGGGTCGCCAAGCAAACCGCAGTGGCCAACAATATTTCTTTGGGTTCAATCTTTTTCCCCAAATATTCTGGGGTGCGGCCAATCATTAGGCCTGAAATAAATACCGTTAGGATAACGAAAGCGATCATCGTGTAAAGCCCTGATCCGACGCCGCCGAAAACGACTTCGCCGGTATCCATCAAGATGATTAGGACTAAGTTACTGGCAGGCAGGTAGCTGTCAATCATCCCGTTGACGCTCCCGTTAGAAACAGCGGTCGTGAACACGGACCACAGAGAACTAGTCAAAGCGCCAAAACGAACTTCTTTGCCTTCCATATTTCCGAGGGAAAAATCGATTAGTCCGTTAAGCGTCGTTCCACCGCTGACATGGAGTTCCGCAAGCACCACAGGGATAATGGCGCACACGAGCAAGAACATCATCGCTCCCCAAATGAACCAACCCGCCTTTTGTTTTCCCACGCTACGGCCGAAAGAAAAACACAAAGCCATCGGGATAAGCATGATTGAAATCATTTCGACTAGGTTCGAAAGCATGGTCGGGTTTTCGAGAGGGAACGCGGAATTCGTCCCAAAAAAGCCGCCCCCGTTCGATCCGAGCATTTTGATTGCTTCCATCGAGGCTATCGGACCTTGAGGAATAATTTGAGTCATGATCCACTGGCCATCTTTCAAGATGGGCTCCAGTAATTGGACCACCGTATAATCACTAAAGTTTTGGGGAACGCCTTGAGAGACGAGAACCAGCGCCGAAACAAATGACAATGGGAGTAAGACATAGAGAGTCGAACGTGTCAGGTCGGCATAGAAATTGCCGATGGTTCCTAAGTTTTTCCTTTTTAGTCCGCGTATGAACGCAAATAAAACCGAAATGCCGACGGCCGCTGAGGTAAATTGTTGGACAGTGAGGATTAATTGGCTAAACATGGACATCGTCGTTTCGCCGCCATAGGCTTGCCAGTTAGTGTTGGTTACAAAACTAATTGCCGTGTTGAAGGCCAACGACCACGATAAGTCGTGGAAACCCGCGGGGTTAAGAAACAGCAGGTTTTGGAAAAATAGACAGAGGAATGTCACGATAAAACTAACGACGGTGAAAAAGACGATTGATAAGAGGTACTCTTTCCAATCCATCTCTTCTTTGGGATCCATGCGTAAAAAACGATAGGTTAAACGCTCGATGAAACCCAATATCTTTTTGGTAACTCTGTTTTCGCCATCCATGGTTTTACTGATGTATATTCCCAAAGGATATGCAAGTAACACAATCACTAAAAGGATGAGGGCTATCTGTAAAAAACTGTTCATTTTTGAAAGGCTCCCATGAATGTCACGATGACTAGGAATATCAATAGGAGGATGGCAATAATCGCAATGATAATTGAAACGGTAGTCATTTTATCAATTCCTTTAGTAAGGGGATGAGAAAGCTTATATAAAGGAAAGCCCCTACGCCATTATTATACTATGCTCGATTTCTATGATTATTAAGATTTCATTATGAAAAGAGGGAAACGGAAGCGCTTTGAAGACGATTTTTTCCATAAGTATCATCGGCTAAATAAATCTAGAAAGATTGTTTTGCCGATAACGCGTAGGGTTTGATAAAAAAAGCCCGAATTCTATCGGGCTTATGTTTATGGAGCACTAAGAAGGTTCTTTCTAGTGTGTTTTCGGTTTGGTGGAGCTGACGGGGATCGAACCCGCTACCTCGTCGTTGCGAACGACGCGCTCTCCCAGATGAGCTACAGCCCCAAATTGCTCCACTATCATAGCAAAGCGGAGGATTTTAATCAATTGCTTTTTCAAAAAGAAAGCGAACTCAAAATCCCGAAATTATCAGTTAAAGGTATTCTATTTAGACCAAATCTCGATTTGGTTGGTTTTGGAATCGCTCAATTCTTTTTTCTCGATAATAAAACCGGCAGTCCGGTAACGGTTCCGTTGCAGTTCTTTTTCTACTACTTTTCCGTTGACCATAATTTTGGGTTTAGCGCCATATCGATAAGTGATGACAAGCGGGTAACCATTAAAATGATAGGTTAGTTTTAATCCGTCCAATTCTTTAATAAGAACCGGATCGAGGTGAAGATTACCGTGGATAAGACGTATGCCAAAGACATGACTAATCAGCTGGTTAATATAGATTCCAGGTCCGCTGGAGTAAAGACGCCAGCCGCCCTTGACTGTTATTTTCCCTTGTCTGACTAATTCAAAGTTCTTCTTGGCTTGATAGCGGTCATTAAAAGCGGCATCGGAACTGCTAAAATACATATTGCTTTGCCGTATTCCGGCATTAGGAACTACATTTTGAATGAGAATCGGGTTCACCGTAAAGAGACCTTCGTAGGCGTTATTCTCGTCGCCTATTTTTGCCATCGCTTCGATATAGCGGATATGGGCATGAACATATTGGATGCCAATTTCGCGGCCAAAGTTAGCTGCTGTTTCAGCACGGGAAAAGTAGGTTTTTATTCCCCCACGATAAGTGACGGCGGTATCCATCAAACGGACTCCATCGGGATGTTTCAAATGCTGCGCGATGATTTGTTCAAAACGCTCGATATCTTCTGGCATAAATAATTCACTGATCATTCCGCGGTTAAATGGCAGCAAACGATACTTCAAGCCCGTTTTTTCATCGCTCGGGTGCAATAGGTATTCGCGGGTGCCGTCATCATTGAAAATGACAAAACCGGTCGGAACGCCATCTTTAATCAAATATTTTTGATAGTCGGCTCGCACCGCATCACGCATCGAAAGCGCCGACGCGTAAAGACCTGTGTCAGCAGTTTTTATTTCCGGAACCAAAGTATTGAGGCTTTCATAAAGTAAAGCGACCGTCCAACCCGAAACCATTCGGTACGTTAAGTCATGGTTTGCCGGTTGAAGCGTATCATCCCAGTCACCACCGCCATAGGAAGGAAGGCTTGTGTTTTTGATATAGGTGCTTTGAATAGCGCTTAATATCTTACGTACGTGTTCTCTTATTGTGTACTTTTCTTCGGTAAAATTGTTATTAGTTTTCGACATGAAAGAAACAGCTTCGTCGATGATCGAAAGATCTCCAGTTGCTTTCAGATAGTAGGCAAGACACCGCAATGGCCAAACGATGATATCGCCATGGGAATCCTGTGCTTGTATCCAAAAATACCGGTCAAACATGAACCATTGTGGGAAATCGCCTGTTTCTATGAATTGACGGCTAAAAACTTTTAAGAGTATTTCTCTCACTAAGTCAAAGCGTTGCGCGCTCATGAATAGTTCAATCGGCCCTTGGCAGACATCGCGGGTTCCCCAGGCAGCGCCGTTATACTGTTCCAGACCATGAGGAGAAGCATAGTGAACCAGAGCATTATGGGTATACCAGAAAACGATGTCGGTTAATTTGCTGAGTTCGGGCACTCTTGTGGCGTGTTCCACTGTGATGCCAGCGAGTGAATCGATAAATGACATGGTTTTAGTCTCTTCTGCTTTCAAAGATAAGTTTTCAATTGGAGCAAAATTATCATCCAATGTCCCTAGGATATCAAGGGTAAATGAGGGGACATCGTGGTAACTGAAAGTCATCATTCCACTATAAACATTCGCGTCGTTAATCAATATTGAATCGTCGCCAATAATCGCATCTTCTTGACTAATGAACCGATACTTTAGTTTAGGGTAAGCATTCATGATCATCGCGTTATTCGTTGGGAATACAGTCACTTGATTTTTCTCAATTTCGAGGGGGATATCATGGGCATATTCCATTTCTCCCATCGCCAATTGATGACTGACGATAATATCATAGGTCTTTTGTTTTTGTGATTTGAAGACAAGTCGCTCTTGAAGGTTTTCGAAGCCGGCAAATACAGTGACTTCAAGAATATCGCCTTCAATAACATAAATCCATTTTCCAAAGTTGGCACCCATTTCATAGGCGGACGGCATATTCAACAATCGATATGTTCCATTGATAGAAACATAAATCCTTTGGCCCGATATTTTTTGGAGGTTCAGCGGATTTCGGACGTCACCGAGCAATTTGTGAAAGTTCGTATTGCCTAGAACGACATGAGAATTGAAGACGCCATACATGTATTGCGTTGTTGCCATGACCTTTTCGCTAACGTGGAGTAAATCGCCATGAACTAGAAGATGCCCAGTCGGACGTTCCGACAAAAGTTCCTTTTCTTTTAAAACGACATGTCGATGATTGTGTATGAAAAAGGAAAGGGTTTTGCCATCCTTCATTTCAACTTGTCTACGTTTAGGATAAAACTGATCCAACATAAAAGACGATAGCGTCGAGCCATTAAGTAAGTTACGTGGGTCGACTTTGTGTTTTATCTGTGGCTTGATCTCAATATCGATAAACTCTTTTACGGGTTCATAGGGTTCAGTAAATTTGATAGGTTCGTTTAAAAGCGCTGGATGATTGGGTTCGTAATAACCATAGAAGGAAACGACATGATTTTTTGATAAAACAAACGGTTCAGACTGGAGAGCGATGAAAGGAAACTCATATTGATAGTTAAAACTCGGCAAGTTCTTTTGACCAAGAGCCAAAGGTCGGCCATTTTCTTTCGAAGAAAGGCCATAGAACTGGAAACCGTCGGTGGAATAGGCCACGTTGGGAGTGATACTTCCAATTTGAGAAATAAGTGATTCGCCCTGGTTTTGCCGAGAACAAATCGTAAAACCATGGTCATCTTTAAAGGCTTTGTGGTCGATGTATTGGCCAGTGTAAGCCTCGCTATTAAGAACCGACCACTTGGATGCGATACCAAGGTCTTGACCATAGAAAATGTCAAAGGTTTGATTCGCATCTGAACTCTGTTTTATCAAAATATCGTAATGCCAGGTGTTTTGAATCACGGTCAAAACAACTTGATAAACAATGCCAAATGCATTGCCATGATAAATCACACGATTGTCTAAGATTGCAAAACGACTTGATGATTCGATGCCTATCAATTTTGCATACTCATATTTTGATTGGACCAACCGTCGTAAATAGACATTAGAAAAACCACCGTCAATCAAGTTGCCTTGGAGGAGGTTGATATAGTTGTCTCCGCTCGTGATTCGAAAAATATCTCCCGTCGGCAAAATATCAAAAACAAGGCCACCGTTAGCGACCTGAGTAGTTGGTATTTTGGACTTGAGGATGTTCATTATTTAGTCCCTTTCAGTAATTGAAAACGATCTTCTAAAAGTTCAGAACTGTTTGGCCCGACAAAAATTTTAAACGAACCCGCATCAGATTTCTTTTCATAATTAGAGTGGATATAGACTAAATCATCGTTATTGATAGCAAAAACGACTTCTTTTTTTGTGCGTTTGGGAATAAATACTTTTGAAAAATGTTTGAGCTCAGCGACTGGGCGAGATACTTCAGCAGTAATATCTTGAATGTATAATTGGACAACCTCGTGACCGTCTACATCACTGGTGTTTTCAACTTCAACGGATACATGGATTTGATTGCCTTGTGAAATCACAGTTTTATCGAGTTTGAAATTTTGGTATTTGAACTGACTATAGGAGAGTCCAAAACCAAAGGGGAATAGGGGCGTGTTCGCTACATCGAGATACCGTGACGTATACATATCCCCATTTAACTGATCGGGACGGCCGGTATTGAGATGATTGTAATACAGAGGGATTTGACCAATCGTTCGCGGAAAACTCATCGTGATTTTTCCCGAAGGATTATTATTCCCATAAATTGTATTAGTAATCGCTTCTGAGGATTTAGATCCTAGGAACCAAGATTCCAAAATTGCTTCAACAGAATCAATTATTGATGTCAAGACTAATGGGCGACCATTGAACAGAACAAGGACTATAGGTTTCCCAAGTTTGGAAATGCTGTGAATTAATTCTTCTTGTTCAACAGGAAGGGTTGGAATACTGCGTGAATGCGCTTCACCCGACATGCCTTCGGTTTCGCCGACTGCCAAAACAATGACGTCAGCCTTTTTTATCTGCTCAAAATTAGCTTCAGAATAGGAAGAAATCTTATCGCCATCACTGACAAAGACTAAGTTTAAAAATTGGTTCATCGAATAATCGAGTGTCTCTGTCACTTTGCGGTTGCCGTGCCATGACCAAGGCCCAAGCACGTTTGGTGACTTAGCATAAGGGCCAATGAGGGCGACTTTTTGGTATTTATTGAGCGGAAGAATGTGACCTTTATTTTTCAGTAAGACGAGCGATTCCTCGGCGATTTTTAAACTTTCTACAAGATGTTCAGAAGATAAAATCAGCGCCTTTTCTTTTTGAAAATCGGCGCCTTTGAACGGGTCTTCAAAGAGGCCTAAATCCCGTTTAAGTTCTAGCACACGAAGAACCGCCTCATCAAGTAATTGAATCGGTAATTCGCCTGACTTAATTAAGAATGCCAGTTGCTGCATATATACACTTGTTGCCATTTCAATATCAACACCGGCTTGAAGTGATTTTTTAGCGGCCTCCCGGTCGTCTTCTGCACAACCATGTGCAACCGTCTCCTTGATTGCATCATAGTCCGTGATAACGACGCCTTGAAATTTTAGCCTTTCCCGAAGAAGATTTCTTAATAAATCGATGTTGATAGTAGCGGGAATTCCCTCTACCACATTAAAGGAACTCATAACAAGACGGGCGCCCGAATTGATTGCTTGTTCATAACCATTTAAATAATTCTGCAATAAATTCAATCTCGAAATATCGACGGTGTTATATTCACGGCCGGCTTCGGAAGCGCCGTAAGCGGCAAAATGCTTCACGCAAGCAGCGATGTTTCCGGCTTTTTCAATACCATCATTTTGATAACCTTTGACCATCGCGGCAGAGAAACATCCAGTCAAATATGGGTCTTCGCCAAAACCTTCGACAACACGCCCCCAGCGGGCGTCGCGTGTGAGATCAGCCATCGGCGAGAAGGTGACTTGCAATCCGCCTGTGCGCGCTTCGAGACCAGAAATACGCGCTGTTTTCGATGCGTTATCAAGATTCCAAGAAGAGGCAAGCGCTAAAGGAACAGGAAATATCGTTTCATAACCATGAATCACGTCGCCCATGAACATGAGTGGTATTTTATGACGGCTTTTCTTTAAATAATTGGTTTGGACTCTGATCATCTCATCGGCGTTAGCAATTCCTAAGACGGAACCGGCTTTAAAAATGGCGGCTTCGTCAATTCCAAGTTGTTGCACCGGACCAGCCACTTCATTTTTCAAATCGCTGATAAAGAAAAATGGGGCGAGTTGTGTCAACTGCCCAATTTTTTCTTCGAGTGTTAGATTTGCCAAAATGGAGTGAATGTTTTTCATAAGATTCAGCAGCTTTCCTTAAAGGTGATGACAGCTTCTGGATGCGTTAATTTTTTGGTCGGTTTTTTCTCGAGAACATTAATCAAAAAATCAACAATTTGTTTGCCCCACTCGTGATGATTGATATTAATCGTCGTGAGCTTTGGAGAAATAAAATCATTCAGGTAAATGCCGTCAAAACCGGCAACAGCAATCTGGGCGGGAATCTTTATGTGAGTTTCATTGAGTGCTTGGATTAAACCGATAGCCAACTCATCATTTGCGCAGAAGACGAAATCGGGTTTATCCATGGATTTTGCAAGGATTTTTCCGATTCGATAGCCGCCAGCAATTGTAAAATCACCATGGATATAACAATGTTTTTCGATACTTGATTCTGCTAGCGCACGTTCGAAACCTATGTAACGTTCTTTCTGGTTAAACGAGTCTTCAGGACCGCTTAAATAACAAAGTTTACGGTACCCTTTTTGAATGACTTTTTTAATCAAGCGATAAACAAGTTTTTCATTATCAAGAAGGCTTTGATAAATATTGTCGCCTTTCAATCGCCTGTCAAGGACGACAACGGGTGATTTCTGGGCATAAGCCAAGACAACTTTATCATCGATTTTATCATCAAAAATAACGGCTGCATCGACTTGACGTTCGCGAAGGATCACGTTTGACGAAGCCCCGCTGCTGACAATGATGTTGTATCCCTTTAAATGGAGTTCATCATTAATGCCTTCAAGAATGTCACTGAATACCGGTCCGCCGAAGCCGTAAATAAAGACGCCAACATTTCCGGTTTTGTTGGTCTTGAGATTTCGTGCGTTGGCATTGGGGTAATAACCCAGTTCTTCGGCCGCTGCCAACACTCGCGCTTTGGTTTCCGCTTTGACCTTGGGAACACCATTTAAGGCATAGGAGGCCGTGGAAATAGAGACGCCTGCTTTTTTAGCGACGCTTTTGATTGTGGCCATAAACTCACTTCCTTTTAAAAACGCCAGCAAAATAACCTGGGATTTTTGTTTTCTTAGTAAAGTCGATTGGAGACGAATTGCATAATAATGGAGTATAATCTTGGAATTTTGAGAGGTCATAGATATGCTGCTTCTTATCAAAATTACCAACAACCAATATTGTATCGCTATCGTCACTCCGGGTATAGGCAAAAAGGTACGAATCGTCAGGGAGAAATAATTTGAAATTTCCCTTTTCGAATACTGGGAGGTTTTTTCGTAAGTTGAAGAACTTTTTCACGTAAGGGAAAACGCCCTTTGGATCGGCTCTGTCTTCGACGGAATTCAAGTATGCGTAGTTTGGATTTACGTCAAGCCAAGTTTTACCGGAACCAAATCCAGCATTTGTTGTATCATTCCATTGGAATGGGGTCCTTGAGTTGTCTCTTCCTTTGGCGTAGATCGACTTCATAATTTCCGGAATCTTTTTGCCTTGCTTAATCGCGTCATTATACATATTAATCGTTTCGATGTCTTTATATGAGGAGATATCACTAGACTTAATTCCGGTCATGCCGACTTCTTCGCCTTGATAGACAAATGGCGTGCCCTTCATACCATAAAGAACCGTGAAAAGCATTTGGGCGCTTTTCTTGCGGTAGGGTTTCAGGTCATTTCCGTAACGCGAAACGGCGCGCGGTTGATCGTGATTAGACCAGAACAAACTGTTCCAACCTCCATTTTTAAATTCATTTTGGGTTTGAGCGAACGTCTGCTTTAGCTGTTTGACGTTCAGTTTCTTTAACGCCCATTTCCCTTGCCCCGGGATTTCATCAAGTCCGACATGGGCGAATTGGAAAGTCATATTGAGAAAGCCGTTTTTTTCGTCGGTGATTTCTTTTGCGCGGCGGATGCTAATCCCCGGCATTTCGCCGACAGTCATGATATCGCGACCCTGGAAGCAGGTTTCCTTGAGCTCTTGTAAACGCTCATTGAGGAAAGGGCCGTCCGATAATCGTTTATCATCAATTGATTTTCCGATTAAGTCGATAACGTCGAGGCGGAAACCATCAATTCCAAGGTCCAACCAGTAATTGATCATCTGATAGATTTCATGGCGGAGTTTGGGGTTGTCCCAATTGAGGTCCGGCTGCTGCGTGGCAAAAAGGTGGAAGTAGTACTGCTTGGTCTTTTCGTCATAGGTCCAGGCCGGTCCGCTGAACACCGAAGTGATATCGCTCGGTTGATCGCGCCATACATAATAATCACGATAGGGGTTATCACGCGATTCGCGGGCCTTCTTAAACCAGACATGCTGGTCGGAGGTATGATTGACGACCAAATCCATAATGATGCGCAGACCGCGTTTATGGGCTTCTTTTAAGAGATACTTCACGTCGGAGAGCGTTCCGAACATCGGGTTAATCTTATAGTAGTCGCTGATGTCATAACCATTGTCGGCCATCGGCGAAAGATAAATCGGACTGAGCCAGATAACGTCAACACCTAAGTCTTTAATATAATCGAGTTCACTGATAATACCGGGGATGTCACCGATGCCATCGCCGTTACTGTCTTTAAAGCTTAAAGGATAGATTTGGTAGATTAAAGCGTTTTTCCACCACGTCCGGTTTTGGTCCATCGGAGCACCTCGATTCCTTGTGCGATGATAGGATGTCGCATATAAGCGTTCTGAACGTCTTTGGATAAATAGGCGTTGGCCATCAATAACTCGAGGCCTTTGTCGATCGAAATATGATATGTGCTGATCCAGCGTTCGTTTTCAAAGTTGAAGGCGTCGCAAAAGCCGTATTCGCCCCACAAACCTTCGACTGATTTCATTTTCTTGATGGATCGCAGAATGATTTTCTCATTAAAGGGTAACGAACCGATCATGGCGTTTGGCGCCACGGTGCCGTCGGTATGCGGTTTGTTATTGGAGTTTGGGATACACGACCAGACACGATAGCCTTTGGGGGTATAAGATGCGGTTAAACCAAAGAAATCACGACCAAAGGTTTTGTATTTCTTTGAATTGCGTAAACACCAAGCACGATGGCCGAGTGTGGCTTGCGCGAGATTGTCGAACCATGAGATGCCGTCTGCATCGATGGTGTCTTTAAGATCCAGCCACGCTAACGGGTATTGATAAACAAATAAGTCATTGCCGGGCGTGTAGTAATACTCGTAACCGGCGTAGGAACCTTTTTTCCGTTCGAACCCATCATAGAGACGACGAGCCAAATCGGGATCATAGCCACCACCGGCAATCATTACGTACATCATCAATTGTTCGGCAAACATTCCCCAGTGATAGATATAACCTGGGTGACCATTGGTATAGTCGCCCCCAGTGTCGGGGTTGTACGCCATGTATATACGGGTTTTGCCGTTATATTCATGGATGAAATTGGTCCAGTCGACTCGTTTAATGATGGCGTCGGCAAGTTGATCGATTTGGGAATCATGGAAATAGGAGGCAACCGTGATGATACCATTGACAGCCAAGGCGGTATCAATTGTTGAATATTCGCATTTTTTATACCGTTCAGCAGTTTTGATATTAACGAAGTGAGCGAAGAAGCCCCGGTAATTCGGGACTGCGTCTCGTAAAGTCAGGAGCGTTTTTTGTACCTTCTTAAGGGCTTCTTCGCGTGAGATATAGTGGTATTCGACACCGATGACGTAACTGCTTAATGTAAAGCCAGTGGCGGCGATCGATGCCTTGGATGGATCTTTCGTGTTATCGGAGGTAAGACCGTAGCCCTTCGAACCTTTCACGAAATTCGTGTAGCGTTGAAAATAGAAGAACGCTTTTTCTTGGATCTCTAAGACGAGTTTGTTTGATTGTTTCATAGATGAAAAGTTTCCTTCGTTTGTCAACACGTAGATATTTTATACTCCATCCAAAGACAAAATGCAATCGAGTGTGTTTGTAACGCTTGATTGTAGTTGTTTTCTTTGAAAAGAAGCATCAAATATTGGGGATTATAGAGAAAAAGGGTATACCGAAATATACCCTTTCCGTGGCAAAACTAGTAACTTAGGCTGGGACTTCGACACAGCTGAACTCACTGAAATAGACAGTGGTTAAGATGTTGTCTTCAGCGCCAAGGCCTTCAAGATCAAAACCGCCATTGGTATACGAGCCCATAAAGAATTGGAGATTACGGTTATCGTATTTGGCTGGATCGGCTTGATTATAAATGAGATCGATCGTGACTAAAGTTTCGGTCGGAGTCGCTTCAATAACCTGATAGAAGTTCGGGAGGCCATTGCCGCCGTCGCCTTCCATCGCTAAGATAATTGGGCGAGCGATATCGGCTTTAATCTTAAAGGATAAGGTATAGTGACCAGTGAATGGCGCTAAACCAGTAATCTTGAATTGGTTTTCCCATGGGTTGCCAGCAGCGGCAATGTGGGTCAACGTGACAGCAGCAACGCCACCGACAGTCGATGTAGTTAAACCACCATTAGTTTCTTCATACCAAGTTTGCCATCCGGTCGGAACGCCATTCGCTTCGACAGATGAGAAATCGCCATTGACGAGTTCCATTGGGTTACGAACGACAACCCAGCGCTCTTGTTGCGTGATTAAACCAGCGCTATCGACGGCAATGAACATAAAGTGATAAGCGCCTTTGACGGCCGGTTCAACATAGTTGGCGCCATCGGAGATATCAAATACTAAGACGTCTTCAATATCGATGACATCGCGATCATCAGCGACGGTGACGCCGGCTTTACGGATAAAGTCTTCGGTTCCGACTTTGAGGAGCACGTTGCTGCAGGTGATGACTGGCGCTTGGTTCGGGACCACTGGTCCTTCAACAATGTGGACATCACTGACATAGGTTTTGCCTAAGACGGTTTGTTCGGCTTCGGCAACGCCGGCGACTTTTAAGAATGTGCCGAAAGCAAATTGCAATTCAGCATTGGTGAGTGGGCCTTTCGGCAAGAAATCAACGGAGTGCTCGACAGCGGTCGTGGTAACATCAATGAGGTTATCTTCGATCGTCTTCCATGGCATACCGGCAACGTTACCGCCTTGGAGGTTGAGCATCATTTTTCTTGGGGCTTCGGCGCGGATTGTAAATTTCAAGGTGTAAGAAGTCAACCCTTCAAGAATGAGGGTGGTTTGTTTGAGTTGGACATCCCACCAGTTGTTATCTAAGATAATCGATTGGGCAGTAATGTCAATAATAGCTTCGCCACCAACAGCTGAAAAAGCCGCGGTAACACCTTGTGTATCGTTAGCCCATCCAGTCCAACCTTCAAGACCGTTTGCAAAATCGCCATTGACCATATTGCCAAGGGATTCATAACCGACTTCTGACGAGGACGCTTCAGACGAAGACGCCGCGGAAGATGAGGATGAAGTGACGACAGACGATGAAGCGGCGGCCGATGAGGATTCTGCAACCGAGGACGATGTTTCGCCGCACGCCGCAAGAGTGATTCCCAATAAGCCGACTAAAATCAGACCTAATTTCTTGTTCATTTGTTTCTCCTTTATTTTAACAAATTACTGCATAAAGACTGGATAATTCGCAGATTAAACTCCGATTATTTTATTGAGATTTTTTCTTTCGTTCCTCCTTGCTAGTTTAATTATTTTTACAAAATCGATACGAAATGGCACAAGACGTGCCGTTATGATTTTGCTTACAACCAAGGTGTTTTTCGACATTTTTTGTTTATAGAAACGTTTCGATAACATTATTTTAAATGAAATCGCTTTCATTTTCAAGTGGCTTGTGACGTTATTTAAGTTTTTTAGAGATTAAGCAGCGACAAAGCCAAGCGTATTAAGACCCGTAATGATATTTTCGTTAGCCATAAATTGTTCCCAAATCAGATTGGAACGATAATTTTCAATCATCAGCACGCTGACGCCTTTATCGATGCCGACATAATCGCTGTCATACCAAGGGGTGACCGCGGCAATCGTTGGATTATAGGCGTCATCGACAGGACCTAAGTTATAGGCGTCTTTAAACCCATAGGTGCCCCACAACTGCGAGATGCCGTAATAATGTTCGACTGCAGTGAGCGCTTCTTCTTCAAGATAATTGACAGAGGCGACGGAGGCATACAAGGCAATCGTGCCGTTTTGGCTGTTGCCTTTGGCTGGTTGAGCCCCATAAGCGCGATATTCAGTCGGCCCGTCACA
>Ga0209430_1000649_pt1 | contig 32959 bp, 24 predicted proteins | sample BarGraIncub1133A_FD_184504 | JGI IMG/M metagenome (GOLD analysis project Ga0209430, IMG submission 184504) | Arctic peat soil microbial communities from Barrow, Alaska - Barrow Graham LP Incubations 11-33A (SPAdes) (version 2) | ecosystem: Environmental > Terrestrial > Soil > Wetlands > Peat... | reverse complement strand
GAGATCTTGAAAGTATATGAGGCATAGAGTTAATACACGAAACACTATAAAAATAAAGAGCTAACAAGGCTCATGGGGGTTTACAAAAATGGGAGAATCAATTTATGGACTGAAAAGAAGTCACAAATGTACTGAACTCTGCACAGCAAATATTGGAGAAACCGTAACACTAATGGGCTGGGTTCAGAAACAGAGAAATCTAGGTAGCCTTGTTTTTGTTGATTTGAGAGACAGGTCTGGAATTATACAGCTTGTATTTACAGATAAAGACGGGGAGATGTTTGAAAAGTCAAAGTCAATTAGAAGTGAGTATGTTCTTGCTGTTGTTGGTACAGTTGCTGCAAGGGCGACCGAGGCTGTTAATAAGAAAATGGCAACTGGCGAGATAGAAATAAATGCAAAAGAGTTACGAATACTTAGTGTGGCTGAAACTCCACCAATATATATTGAAGAGAATTCAGAGGTTAACGAAATAACTAGACTAAAGTATAGATACCTAGATTTAAGAAGACCAGACATGCAGAAGAATTTTATTCTTAGACATAGAGTTGCAAAGGTAGCTCGAGATTATTATGATGATAACGGTTTCTTAGAGGTAGAAACACCAATGCTCATTAAGAGTACGCCTGAAGGAGCCAGAGATTACCTTGTTCCAAGTAGAGTGCACCCAGGAAAGTTCTTTGCTTTGCCACAATCACCTCAGCTATACAAGCAACTGCTTATGGTTTCAGGTTTTGATAGGTACTTCCAAATAGCAAAGTGCTTTAGAGATGAAGACTTACGAGCTGATAGACAACCAGAATTTACACAAATAGATATTGAAATGTCATTTGTTGATGTTGAAGATGTACTTACTATTAATGAGGGCTTTGTTAAAAAGGTATTCAAAGAAGCATTGGACGTTGAACTTGAGACTCCTTTTCTTAGAATGCCTTATGCCGAGGCTATGGAGAGGTTTGGATCAGATAAGCCAGATATACGTTTTGACATGGAGCTTGTAAATGTGTCTGATTTGGTTGCAAACTGTGGTTTCAAGGTGTTTACAGATGCTATCGCTTCTGAAGGAAGTGTTAGGGCTATTAACGCAAAAGGTTGCTCGAAGTTTAGCAGAAAAGAAATTGATGCTTTGGTTGAGGTTGTTAAGACATACAAAGCAAGGGGTATGGCCTGGATCTCAATTGATAGCAATAATGATATAAAATCCTCCTTTGCAAAGTTTATGACAGAGGATGAGATGAAGGCGCTGCTTGAAAGAACGAAGGCAGAGGCTGGTGACTTAATTTGCTTTGTTGCAGACAAAAATAGTGTTGTTTTTGACGCTCTTGGACAGCTCAGACTTGAGGTAGCAAGGAAACTGAATATATTGAATCCTGATGAATTTAAATTCTTGTGGGTTACGGAGTTCCCACTATTTGAATATGATGAGGATGAGCAACGCTTTGCAGCTAAGCATCATCCATTTACTAGTCCTATGGATGAGGATTTGGAATTCCTTGATTCCGACCCAGGCAAAGTACGTGCAAATGCATATGACATAATATTAAACGGTGTTGAGCTAGGTGGAGGTAGCATTAGAATTCACATACAGGAATTGCAGGCAAAGATGTTTAAAATGCTTGGATTTACTGAGGAAGATGCAAATAGAAAGTTTGGGTTCCTGCTTGAAGCATTTAAATATGGAACACCACCTCACGGCGGTATGGCCTTTGGCTTGGATAGACTGATTATGCTTATGGCAAAGAGAAATAGTATTAGGGAAGTAATAGCATTTCCTAAGGTTCAGAATGCATCTTGTCCAATGTCAAATGCGCCAGATACTGTAGATGAAAAGCAACTGCAAGAATTGCATATTGAGCTTACAAAGGATTAATTTGCTAGAGAAAAGATACAGTTTAACAGAGTTCTAAAATGTGATGGGGACTATTATTGATGTTGATAAATTATTCTCGGGTAATTAAAAATATAAATGTGGAGATTAATCAATAATATGATAAAAAATTATCATGTGGGGTTAGATGTTGGTTCAACCACTGTAAAAATGGTGGTTCTTGATAAATTTAATAATATGCTATATTCAAAATATCAAAGACATTATTCGGATATAAGAAAAACTATTTTTGAATTAATGGATGAGACCTGCAGCCGCTTTTATCAAGAGGAATGTACAATTATGATAACTGGTTCAGGTGGATTGCTAGTCTCTCAGTGGCTTGGTCTTGATTTTATACAAGAAGTTATTGCAGGCTCAGAGGCTGTTCAGACGCTTATTCCAGAAACAGATGTTGCTATTGAGCTGGGCGGAGAAGACGCGAAGATAACTTATTTTAGAGGTGGTCTTGAGCAGAGAATGAATGGTACCTGTGCAGGTGGCACGGGTTCTTTCATTGACCAGATGGCATCACTAATGCAAACAGATGCAACTGGGCTAAATGAACTTGCAAAAAAAAGCAGAGTTATATATCCAATTGCTGCTAGATGTGGTGTTTTTGCAAAAACTGATATACAACCATTGTTGAATGAGGGTGCGGCTAAGGCGGATGTTGCTGCATCTATATTCCAGTCAGTGGTAAATCAAACAATTAGCGGCTTGGCATGTGGAAAGCCTATAAAAGGAAATATTGCCTTTTTGGGAGGTCCGCTTTATTTTATCTCCGAGCTCCGCAAAAGATTTGAGATTACTTTAAAACTAAAGCCTGAGGCAGTGATTTTTCCTCAAAATTCACAGCTTTTTGTTGCAATTGGTGCCGCTCTTTCCTCTAAAGAGTGTAAGAGTACATCATTTAAAGCATTAAAACAAAAGCTCCCTGCTATAAACACTATATCAGTTCATGAGGTAGAGAGGCTCAGACCGCTATTTCGCAATCAAAAGGAGCGCGATGAATTCAGAGAAAGACACGCAAAAGATTCTGTTAGTGTGAAGTCGCTGAAAGATTATGAGGGAGATTGCTTTTTAGGAATAGATGCTGGGTCAACCACTACAAAGGCAGTTTTAATAAATCCTGATGGAGAACTACTTTATTCTTATTATGGGAGTAATGAGGGAAGCCCATTAAATTCTTCTATAAAAATACTTAAAGATATTTATTCTCAAATACCTTCTGAAGCTAGAATAGTAAATTCTACAGTTACCGGCTATGGTGAGGGCTTGATAAAAGCCGCCTTGCGAGCTGATATCGGAGAAATAGAAACAATAGCACACTATAAAGCAGCTGACTTTTTCCTGCCTGGGGTAGATTTTATCCTTGATATAGGTGGGCAGGACATGAAGTGCTTGAAAGTTAAGGATGGTATCATTGATAGCATAATGCTCAATGAAGCTTGCTCTTCTGGTTGTGGCTCGTTTATTGAAACCTTCGCAAAATCATTAAATTTCTCTGTGGAGGAATTTGCAGCTGCGGCGGTGTTGGCTGAAAAGCCTGTTGATTTGGGCTCCCGTTGTACTGTTTTCATGAATTCAAGGGTAAAGCAAGCTCAAAAAGAGGGCGCACAGGTAGGTGATATATCAGCGGGGTTATCTTACTCTGTAATAAAAAATGCCTTGCTCAAGGTTATAAAAATTCGTGACCCAAAAGAAATGGGTGAGAAAATAATTGTTCAAGGTGGTACTTTCCTGAATGATGCAGTTTTGAGAAGCTTTGAAATGATTTCTGAAAGAGAAGCGGTAAGACCCAATATTGCCGGATTAATGGGTGCTTTTGGAGCTGCGTTGATTTCTAAGGAAAGGTACACTGGAAAAGAGTCGACACTATTGACAAAAGAAAATATAGGTAGCTTTGACTATAATACAGAACTCAAAAGATGTAAATTCTGCAACAATAATTGCTTGCTGACTATAAATGAATTCAATGATGGCAGCAAGTATGTTTCTGGTAATAGATGCGAGAGAGGCTCAGGAGTGGAGAGCTTTTATAATGATGTACCTAATTTATATGACTATAAATATAATAGAATAGTTGGTTACAAGCAAGCAAGTGGCATTGAGTATACAAGGGGTACAGTGGGTATCCCACGTGTTCTCAACATGTATGAAAACTATCCCTTCTGGTTTACCTTCTTTGATCAGCTAAAGTTTAGGGTGGAGCTATCACCTCGTTCTTCAAAGAAAATTTACGAGCTAGGTATAGAAACAATGCCATCTGAATCAGTTTGCTATCCAGCAAAGTTGGTACACGGGCATATAATGAGCTTGGTAAATAAGAAGGTGAATTTTATATTCTATCCATGTTTGCCATATGAGATAGCAGAAGATGATGGAGCAGATAATCACTATAATTGCCCTATTGTAACCTCCTATCCAGAAGTTATAATGAATAATATGGATGTGTTGAAGACAGATGGAATCAAGTTTTTCAAACCATTTCTTCCTTATGATAACAAGAAAAGGCTGAAAAAACGTCTATATGAGGTTTTGGGTAAAGAGTTTAATATATCAAAGGCTGAAATAGATATTGCAGTAGATAAGGCAGGTATAGAGGATGAAAATGCAAAAAGAGATATAAGGGAAAAGGGAGAGGAAACCTTAAAGTACCTTAAAGAAACTGGTAAGAAGGGTATTGTATTGGCAGGTAGGCCGTACCATGTAGATCCTGAAATAAACCATGGAATTCCTCAGATAATAGCTTCTTATGGTTTTGCTGTGTTTACTGAGGATTCAATAGCACATTTGGGCAAAATAGAGAGACCACTGCGAGTTGTTGACCAGTGGAAATATCATTCCAAGCTATATGCTGCTGCGACAGTGGTCAATGAACATCCAGAACTAGAAATGATACAGCTTAATTCGTTTGGCTGTGGTTTAGATGCAGTTACAACTGATCAAGTTCAAGAAATACTAAATTCAAATGAAAATATTTATACTGTTTTGAAGATAGACGAAGGAAATAATTTAGGAGCTGCCAGAATAAGAATTAGGTCATTGGTTGCTGCTATAGTGGAAAGGGACAAAAAAGCCTTAATTCCCCATCGTCAGCATCCTTCACATGAAAAAGTAATATTTACAGAAGATATGAGGAAAAAACATACCATATTGGCACCACAGATGTCTCCTATACATTTTCAGTTTGTTGAAGCTGCATTTGAAGTTGCAGGATATAATATAATTGTTTTGCCAGGGGTTGATAATGCCGCAGTAGAGGATGGACTTAAGTATGTAAATAATGATGCTTGTTATCCTTCCATTATCGTTGTAGGACAGATTATACATGCTTTGAAATCTGGACAATATGATTTGAATAATACATCTGTTTTAATAACACAGACAGGAGGAGGCTGCCGTGCAACCAACTATATTGGCTTCTTAAGAAAGGCATTATCTGAAGCCGGTATGAGCCATATTCCAGTCATCTCACTTAATGCTTTAGGAATGGAAAGTCAGCCAGGCTTTAAGTTATCACTAAAGCTACTTAATTTAGGTATCAAAGGGCTTGTTTATGGTGATTTACTTATGAGAGTGCTATATAGGGTAAGACCGTACGAAAAGGTGCCTGGCTCAGCTAATGAACTCTATAAGAAGTGGGTAAAACTATGTAAGGCTTCTATTTATGAGAACAAAAAAGGCAGCTTTAGAAAGAACATAAAATACATTGTAAAAGAGTTTGATGCACTAGAATTAAATGACATTATTAAACCTAGAGTGGGTCTTGTTGGTGAAATATTGGTAAAATTTCATCCTGATGCAAATAATAATGTAGTTGACGTAATTGAAAAAGAAGGTGCAGAGGCAGTAATGCCAGACCTTATGGACTTTTTCTTATACTGTGCATTTGAAGCAAACTTCAAGTACAAAAGTTTGTCGGGTACTTTTAAAAGTTTAATAATGAACAATACAGTAATTTATGGTATAGAGTGGTATAGACGTCATCTCAAAAAATATTTACGTAAAAGCAAAAGGTTTGAAGCTCCGCACTCGATTTATCATCTAGCTAATAGTGCCTCTGAAATTCTTTCTCTTGGAAACCAAACTGGAGAGGGCTGGTTCTTGACAGCTGAAATGATAGAGCTGATAAAAAGTGGTGCTGGAAATATAGTTTGTATGCAGCCATTTGCATGTCTTCCAAACCATGTAACAGGAAAAGGTATGATAAAAGAACTTCGGAGAAGATATCCTCAAACTAATATAGTTGCCGTTGACTATGATCCAGGTGCAAGCGAAGTTAATCAATTAAACAGAATTAAGCTAATGATGTCTGTTGCCTTTAAAAACTTAAAAGGTGGGACAGATAAGTTGGAAAGACGGGATAGGGAAGAAGAGAAAAAGCAAAATCAGGCGTAGAGTAGCCTACTAGTGATTAGTGAAAAGTGAATGGTGAAAAGTGAAAAGTTATGGAAAGTCGGCTTTTGCCGACTGAATTTGTAAGATATTAGTGAAAAGTGAAAAGTGAAGAGTGAAGAGTGAATGGTGAATAGTTATGGTAATCGGCTTCGCCGATAGAATTTATTAAAGCTTTGTGAATGTAGAGTAGGTCAGTGGAAAAATCAAAATTTTTCTACTGACCTACTTCTAATAAATGGTAAATTATGAAACTACTTACTGATAACTGGGTTGGAGTAAATGCTATTTTGAGATTGGAAGAACTATTGTTGCTTTGAACAAATCACCGTCAATGTTGATGGTGAAATTTCCGCCCTGCAGCGCTGTCAAACTTTTGGCTATTGATAGACCCAAGCCTGAGCCTTCGCTGTTTCGAGATTCATCACCTCTTTTGAATCGCTCCATAAGTTCATCTTCGTTTATATTCAGCTCATAGGCAGAGATGTTCTTTATGACTATGCTCACCATATCATCATGTGCAGCCGCATCAATATACACCCTTGAACCTGGTAATGCATATTTAAAAACGTTAGATAATAGATTTTCAATTACCCTCCATAGAAGTTTACCATCAGCGGTAACAAAAAGCTTTTCAGACGGCAGACTGATTTTAAAGCCAAGGCCAGAGGCCTCTACTTTGTCAGATAACTCAACCAGACCTTGATTGATAAGCGAAACAATATTCAACCTTTCAAGATTTACTGGGATGCTTCCGCTTGCAACTTTTGCTGCTTCGAACAAGTCTTCTGTCAAAGCTTTAAGCCTTTGAGATTTTGTATCAATTATACCTAAATACTTGTCAGCATTTTCAGATTGTAGACCCTCATTTTTTAATAAATCCACATAAGTTATAATAGAGGTGAGAGGTGTTTTCAAATCATGTGAAACATTTGTAATAAGTTCTGATTTCATGCGCTCAGCCTTCACTTGACTGCTTACGACATTTTTTAAACCATCTGCGATTTTGTTTATCGTCTCAGATAGTTGTCTTAGTTCTGGAATACCGTGCTCAGGGATAATATAAGACAGCTCACCAGCACGAATTCTTTCTGCACCATCTTTTATCTCCTTAAAAGTTTTGAAAATTTTCAGTAAAAAGTAAGTTGCCACTACATTAGTTCCTACTATTCCAGCGAAGCCCATCAAAACACCAAGAGGGCCTGCAAGGAACATGAGGATACAAATCATTATAATTACAGCATATGCTCCAAAAATAAGAACCAATCTCATGACCATAGGACTTTTGTCGAAAACAGAATTCATATTTGAAAATAAGTCAGCACAAATACTTTTAATTTTACGAAGAATCCATGTAATAACCTTAAATATCAAGGTATGCTTAATGACTTCATGTCTTTTTACTCTTTTTGAAAACATCGCTAAATATAAAATCCCTATTAATGTCCCAATAGAAATAATCACACCAAATAACACCAAAAGTAAGTTGGTATTAAAGTGGGGTGCATCTGTAAAAAAGTATCGGCCGAATTCAAATAGAGGTGCCATACATAAGGCTATTGCTGCCAATGACAAACCCAACGCAACGTCCAGATATACATGGTCTATAGCAATTAATTGAACGCCTTCTCCATCAACACGTCTTCCAGCCGCATATATAATATAGAATAGACCAAGGAGGAAAACTAGTAGCCCTACTGAAGATGCTCTGATGCCCCAAAGTCCGTCTTTTAAATTTTGACTAAAAATTAAAATCTCTGTATTGTATTTTTCCTTAGACATTCCCAAGTAAACAACGGTGTTATCAGGTATGCTTTGCAGCGAAGAATTGTAATAAGTGGAGAAGTAGGCATTTATATTGCTTTGTGTAAGTTGTACATAATTGGGTAATCCCTTATAGAAATCCTCTACAGAGGAAGCTTCTACTATGTTTGACATTGTAGCCTTATTATTTTCTACAATTGTATAGTAAATACCAGTATTTTCATTTAAATTATCCAATTGCCTTTGATAATCAGATAACTGCTCGTTAATGTAATCGGTTTTAATTTCTTTAATTGAATCATCGTATTTTTTATTATACTGTTTAAGAAGATTGTTTTTTTCGGTTTGTAAATCGTTAATTGCTTTTTGGTTATACTCCTCTTTGGAATCAATGCTTGTCCCTGATGTATTAGGTATGCTGCTTGTATCTATTTCACCTGCTACATATTTTTGGATTGATTGATCGTAGTTAGCTTCAATTTCCTGTATTGCAATGGCTTTCTCGGTCTGTAAAGAGGACGTTCTATCATTAACTATATTGTTATCTAAAGCTTTACCAGATTTTATATACTCTTCATCTTTTAATGAGAAGGCTATATTAGATATATTGTTATAAGTTTGAATTAATAATTCCTTGCTGCGCATACTCTCTTTATAATCGGTATTTTGTTCGGTATTTTGTAATGCAGTCTCAAAATATGGAGCCTTTAAAAGACCATATGCCAATGTTAGCATTCCTGCTACACACAGCGCTATTGCAAGCAATTTCAACCATGCTGAATATTTATAATTTTTCAATTTTGTATCCAATACCCCACACCACCTTTAAATATTTAGGTTCTTTCGGATTAATTTCTATTTTTTCTCGGATTCTTCTAATATGAACTGCTACGGTATTCTCAGGACAGAAGGAGGGCTCGTTCCAAACCTGCTCATAAATCTGGTCAATTGAGAATACTCTTCCAGCGTTTTCACACAGTAACTTCAATATCTTGTACTCAACAGGTGTTAGTTTTACCAGCTCGTCATCCACTTTGACCTCTTTGGCATCATCATCAATAATGAGTCCACCTGTTTTAAACACCCCAGTTCGCGCAACAAAGCTACCTAATGAAACATATCTTCTCAGCAAAGATTTTACTCGAGCAATTAGCTCTAATGGATTGAAGGGCTTTGTCACATAATCATCTGCACCCATGTTGAGACCAATAATTTTATCTGTGTCTTCAGATTTTGCACTAAGCATCAAGACCGGAATGTTATACTTTTCACGTATTTTTATAGTTGCCCTGATTCCATCCATTACCGGCATCATGATATCAATTATAACCAGCTTAATATCAACCTTTTCAAATATCGACAATGCCTCAACACCGTTATATGCCTTGAACACACTAAAGCCTTCATGTTTAAGATATATCTCGATAGCATCTACAATTTCTCTTTCATCGTCACAAACAAGGATATTCATGGGCCAACCTCCAAAACTATTTGTTGAAAACTCCTATTGAATCAAAGAACTCTATGTATATAAAGCAGCTTGGATATGGTTAAAACATTATATCACATCCTTATATTTCGATTAGACTCACCCAAAAATTCTTTTTAATCAACTTTTTTCCTATAAATGTAAAAGATTGCATGGCTTTATAATAACAATGTAATCTTACAGAATAAGTATCAGAATTCTTAAGATTTTCTTAATAAAACAATGAAACGAGTGAAGATTTTTATGACGGAAAGGGGGAAAAATTGAGGCAGGGTCTTGCGCTCTGGGTACTTAAACCATATACTGAAGCTGGAATTAATTAACTTTACCATCAAAGGAGGAGATTATGAAAAAAGTTTTACTTATCCCAGATTCCTTTAAAGGAACAATGTCTTCTGGAGACATATGCAATATTATGGAAAAATCCATTCACACCTATTATCCAAATGCTGAGATAATCAGCATTCCTGTGGCTGATGGTGGAGAAGGTAGCGTGGACTCCTTCTTGGCTTCCGCTGGCGGCAAAAAGGTGACGCTTACTGTAAAGGGCCCTTATTTTGAGGATATTCAGAGCTTTTACGGCATTTTGCCAGATAATACAGCTATTGTGGAAATGGCAGCAGCAGCAGGCTTGCCGCTTGTTGGTGACAAACTTCATGCCGAGCAGACCACCACTTATGGTGTTGGACAGCTTATTGAGCATGCGGCAAAGGAAGGCTGCAAAAAAATTATTGTGGGTCTTGGCGGCAGCTCCACTAACGATGGCGGCACCGGTGCGGCAGCGGCGTTAGGCGTTTGTTTTAAAGATGACACAGGTAAAGTCTTTGTCCCTGTGGGAGAAACTTTGTGCAAAATTTGCTCTATTGATGTTAGTAACCTTAGTTCGGCTCTCGCAGGAGTAGAGATAATAACTATGTGCGATATTGACAATCCCCTGTGTGGTCCTCAGGGTGCATCGGCCGTGTTTGGTCCGCAAAAAGGTGCTGATGAGGACATGGTGCAAATACTTGATGCAAACCTTGCTAGCATGGCAGCCGTGATAAAAAAAGATTTGGGAAAAGATATCCTAAACATTCCGGGTGCAGGTGCTGCAGGTGGTATGGGTGGCGGTATGGTAGCTTTTTTTGGCAGTAAGCTGCAAATGGGTATTGAAACCGTATTGGATATAGTTAAATTTGATTCGTTGCTCGAGGGCGCCAATTTGGTGTTTAGCGGTGAGGGAAAAATTGATTTTCAGTCGCTGCGGGGAAAAGTAGTTATTGGTGTGGCTCGCCGCACAAAGAAAAAGAGAGTGCCTCTCATTGCCATCGTAGGTGATATAGGCGATGACATCGAGGGTGTGTACGATGAAGGCGTAAGCGCTATTTTTAGCATTAATCGAGTAGCGGTGCCATTTAATGAAGCAAAGTTACGCTGCAAAAGCGACCTTGCTCATACCATGGATAACTTAATGCGATTTATTTCACTTGCTGACTGCTTTAATATTGTTCGTTAACTATATAAGGATAAACCCACCATAGCTATGACTGGTATTGATTATAACTGTGAAAGTTGTGTAAAATAACATAAAAATTATGACTTTGCAAAAATAATAGATGGTTCTCAAATTCGAGAGCCATCTATTATTTTTGCATAACACTTTATCTGAATATTAGAAATCAGTTTAGATATTAAAATCATATTTAAAGTTATTATGTATCGGATCGTCACTTATAGCTCTTGATACTGAAGTTCCATTTAAAATAAGTCTATGTCCACAGCTTTCACATCTAAATGTTAGGCTATTTAGTTTTTCAATTTCCTCTTCAGGAAGATTTAATAATACACTATTGCATATACAGCACCTAATTGTGTGGAAATTCAAAGTTTTTCCCCCATCTCTAAAATAAGTATATTCATAGATATATGAATTCGGGCCAGCTTATAGAACAAAAGTACAAAAAATAGTTGCTAGACAATATTACAGTATTTCCCATATAAGTATGCATACTTTTTGTCAATAAGTAATTAATTGTACAAGCTAGTAATATTTTTCTTTATTTTGAATATAGTTTTATATCTTAAGTTATTATTTATACACTAGAGAATAAGGTTAGATAAGTAGGAGGTATACAATGAGAGAAATTGCGAGAAGTCAGAGAAGTTCTATATATAACACTTCTAATATTGGTAGAAGTAAGAGCAATTTAACAAAGCTACCTATAATTTTATGTGCGGTTGTAGGAATTTTATTGGGCAGTCTTGCATTTAAAGTTGCTAATGGACGCATAAATAATGCGGAAACTGAAAGTCTGAAGAATGATTTTTCACAGTCAAAACCAGCAGTTGAATATGTAAATAATAAGCAGGCTAGCAGCTCTAAAGCATTAGAACTCTTTAAAGATGGACTATTTAAGTTTTTTGGCATGGATCGATACAATCCAATAACCATAGTAAATGCAAATTCCCCATATTTCAAGATATTTTATGAGAATCAGTATTTACAATATAGTGCACAAATTGAGCAACAGGAGGTTGCACAAAAAGCGATTGCAGATGAAGAACTTCGGAAAGAACAAATTAAAATACAGGCAGCAGAGGCACAAAAAAATATTGATAAAGCAAATTCGGAGGCTGCAGAGGGAATTCTTAAAGAAGTCTCAAGCAGTATAAGCTTTGAGAGTGATGTAGATGCTTATGAAAAAGAGAAAAATCCTGTTGTTTCCAATGGTAAAATTAACATTAAAAATGAAACAAAATACAGCATTGATATTAATAAGCTGCTAAATGAGCCTCTAAAACTTACAGCAAATAAGAAAGGGCCTCAAATACTTGTATTCCATACCCACACAACAGAGGCTTTTCTAAAAAATATTAATGAGCTTTCCACGAATGTTCCATCAAGAACATCTAATAATAAATATAATGTAGTAAGCGTTGGTGAGGCACTTACAAATAATCTAGAAAAGTATAATATCGATGTACTACATAATACAACTGTTCACGATTTAGATTATAACAGCTCATATGCAAAATCGCTTAAAACATTGACAAGCTATGTTGATAAATATCCTTCGTTAAAAATGACAATAGACCTACATAGAGACGCTGTCCCAGATCAAAAATTAAGAGTTGTTAAAAAAATAAATGGAAAAGATGTGGCCCAAATAATGTTCGTTATTGGTACTGATTCAAAGCTTAGCAATACAAAATGGAGAGAAAATTTGAAATTGGCTATCAAGGTTCAAGCAAGATTAAATGAGATTTGTCCCGGAATTACAAAGCCTATCTACTTAAGCCAAAGTAGGTATAATCAACATTTGACAAATGGCTCAGTTATTATAGAAATTGGTGGAGATGGTAATGTTATTGATGAATGTCTTCGAAGCACAACCTACTTGGCTCAGGCAATAAATGATGTTTTATATAAAAATAAATAAACTATGTATTCAAAAGCATTTAATGACTAAAAAGGCTAGGTAATGTTAAAAATAATATATAACCTCTCTTATTCGCCTTATAGTAATAAAGGATGGTAGGTTTATAAAAGTTTATAGTTACTATACAGCTTGGGGAGGTTATTATGGCTAGAAAGACCAGATTCAGGAAGCAAAGAATATATGAACTAAGGATAGTATTTGTTTTTGTGATATTTATAGCAGTGCTGTTTTGTGGATTGATAGCTGTAGATTTAAATAAGAGCTATGTGATTTATGGTGAGCCTAGAATTGAATTGATTCAAATTGAACTTCAAGATACTGATATATATCAGGTTAATATATTAAACAGCAAGTTTACGTTAAATTTAAGATATATTAAGAGGGATATAGATAATATTTATAAAATATTTGAGAAATCGTAATTTTTCTAGTTACATTTCGTTATGCTAAACCGTATAAGTATAAATGTTCCTTTTAACCATCTTGCACCTTTACAATGATATGGTATAATTAAACGCGATAATGCTATTTTATTGATTATTTAACCAAAGCTTGTGGAGGATACAAATGCCTAGTGAAAGACAAAAGTATATAAGAAATTTTTGCATAATTGCTCATATCGACCATGGAAAATCTACTCTTGCTGATAGACTATTAGAAAAAACAGGTGTTCTCACTTCAAGAGAAATGCAGGAGCAGGTCTTGGACAACATGGACATCGAAAGAGAAAGAGGTATAACCATAAAGGCTCGTGCCATAAGAATGGTGTACAAAGCCTCTGATGGTCATGAATATATTTATAATTTAATAGATACACCAGGTCATGTGGACTTTCACTATGAGGTATCAAGAAGTTTGGCTGCTTGTGAAGGAGCAATTCTTGTAGTTGATGCGGCTCAAGGTATAGAGGCTCAAACATTAGCAAATGTATACCTGGCACTTGATCATAAACTTGAAGTAATGCCTGTAATAAATAAAATCGACTTACCAAGTGCACAGCCCGAAATAGTGAAGAAGGAAATTGAGGATGTTATCGGCTTAGATGCATCAAAGGCTCCAATGGTATCAGCTAAGAATGGTATAAATATAGATGAGGTATTAGAACAAATAGTGGATATGATTCCATGCCCTGATGGGGATGAGGATGCGCCATTACGAGCATTGATTTTTGACTCCTTTTATGATAGCTATAAGGGCGTTATTGTATACATTCGAGTTAAGGAAGGTACTGTGAAAACAGGGGATACCATTCAAATGATGTATACAAAAAAAGAATTCATTGTAAATGAGCTAGGGTATCTGAAACCAAGTGGACTCACGCCGGCACATGAGCTCAGAGCAGGTGATGTTGGATATATAACAGCCAGTATTAAAAATGTAAGAGACACCCACGTCGGTGATACTGTTACCTTAGTAAATAATTCTGCTAAAGAACCATTGGAGGGCTATAAAAAGGTTAATTCTATGGTTTTTTGCGGAATATATCCGGCAGATGGTTCAAAATATGGGGACCTCCGAGATGCTCTTGAAAAGCTACAACTAAATGATGCTTCACTGACCTTTGAGCCTGAATCTTCAGTTGCATTAGGCTTTGGATTTAGATGTGGTTTCCTTGGACTTCTGCATATGGAGATTATTCAAGAGAGATTGGAAAGAGAATATAATTTCGATTTGGTAACAACTGCCCCCAGTGTTATATACAAGATTACTACCACAAGAGGTGAAGTAATAAACATAGATAATCCTACAAATCTTCCTGCTCTCACTGAGATAGAAATGATGGAGGAGCCTATTGTTAAGGCTATCATTATGGTGCCAACTGAATATGTTGGAAATATAATGGAGCTCTGTCAAGAGAGAAGAGGTATATTTAAAGATATGTCATATATTCAAGGTAGGACTATGCTTACTTATGAGATGCCTTTGAATGAGATTATATATGATTTCTTTGATGCACTTAAGTCAAGAACGAAAGGATATGCTTCCTTTGACTATGAACTTATGGGATATAAGGAATCCGATCTGGTAAAGCTTGATATAATGCTAAATGGAGAAATAGTAGATGCATTGTCCTTCATAGTTCACAGAGATAAGTCAGTTCCTCGAGGGAGGAGAATGACTGAAAAACTCAAGGAATCAATTCATAGGCAGATGTTTGAAATACCAATACAGGCATGTATTGGAGGGAAAATCATAGCCCGCGAAACTGTTAAGGCATTTAGAAAAGACGTTTTGGCGAAATGTTATGGCGGAGATATCAGCAGAAAGAGAAAGCTTCTTGAAAAGCAGAAAGAAGGAAAGAAGCGTATGCGTCAGGTTGGTTCAGTAGAAGTTCCGCAAGAGGCATTTATGAGCGTATTGAAGCTAGATTAATAAAAATATATATAATAGCAGGCAAGTTCTGTGAGGGCACTGAAAAAGCATAGCTTTTTCAGTGCCCTCTATTATATACTAATCCCAAAACTAATTCCCCATAAATAAATGAAAAGTCAATCATTCTATACGGGGAACATTTTCTGTGCTGTCTAATTTTGTCTTTTATTTTATTTCCATAAATTCCACTAAGTATAAATAGAATAGTTTTTCTTGTTAAGGTAAAAATACTACAATAAATTAGTTTAGTTTAGTTATGTTTTCATTCAAATTTGCAGATTAATTCGACATAAAACGAACAAGTCATACAACAAACATTTGAGAGGATGGATCTGATGAAAGCAGTTATTATGGCGGGTGGAGAAGGGTCACGTTTAAGACCGTTGACCTGCAATCGGCCAAAGCCTATGGTACCAATTGTAAACAAACCTGTAATGGAACATATTATAGAACTATTAAAAAAGTATGGTATTAGAGATATTGCAGTTACGCTTCAGTATATGCCCGAAATAATAAAAGACTATTTTGGTGATGGAAGTGAATTTGGAGTAAGTTTGAAGTACTTTACAGAGGATGTCCCATTGGGAACTGCTGGAAGTGTAAAGAATGCAGAGGAATTTTTGGATGAGACATTTATAGTTATTAGTGGGGATGCACTAACTGATATTAATTTAGATGAAGCTCTGGAATTCCACAGAAAAAGTGGTGCTATAGCAACTCTTGTTCTTAAAAAGGTAGAAAGTCCTATTGAATATGGCGTAGTAGTTACGGACCCGATTGGCAAGATAACTCGCTTCCTTGAAAAGCCAAGCTGGGGAGAGGTGTTCAGTGATACAGTGAATACGGGAATTTATGTCTTGGAACCCAAGGTTTTGAGCTATTTCAAAGCAAATCAACAATTTGACTTTAGTAAGGATTTGTTTCCTATCTTGTTAAAGCAAAATATGCCAATGTATGGGTTTGTTACTGAAAACTACTGGTGTGATATCGGCGACTTGGATGCTTATGTTGCTGTACACAATGATATATTAGACAAGAAGGTTGACGTAAAAATTGATGCAAAAGAAATCAGACAAGGAGTATGGGTGGGCGAGGGTGCGATAGTTTCAAAGGGAGCGATAATCAAACCACCGGTTCTAATTGGCAAAAACTCAATAATTAAAAGTGGTAGCACAATTGGAAGTTATTGTGTAGTTGGGGAGTCAAGTCATATTGATGAAGGCAGCTCTGTGAAAAAAAGTATTCTATGGAAGGGCTGTGTTTTAAAAAGTAACACTCAAATAAGGGGCAGCGTACTGTGTAATAAGGTTCAGTTTAAAGAGAAATCTTCGGCTTACGAAGGTTCCGTGATTGGTGAGAATTGCGTTGTAGGGAAGAACTCTGTAATAAAACCCGGAATAAAAATATGGCCAAATAAAAATATTGATCCGGGAACTGATATAAATTCAAACTTAGTATGGGGTTCCAAATATTCTAAAAATTTATTTGGAAACAGAGGTATTTTGGGTGAAATAAATATGGATATAACTCCTGAGTTTGCTTCAAAACTAGGAGTAACTTATGGGGCTATTTCTAAAAGAGATTCGAAGGTAGGAGTTTGCTGCGATGATATAGATTCTTTGAGAATGCTTAAAAAATCATTAATATCAGGGCTGATGTCTGCTGGAATCGAAGTTTATGATATAGGAACAGCTTTGCTGCCTGTTACTAGATCGGCTATACGATTTTATAATTTGAACGGTGGAATTCATATTTCTGCTTTTGGCAATGAGAAAGACATGCTTGTAATAGATGTCCTGGACAAATTGGGAAGTGATATTGATAGAAGTGAAGAGCGGAAAATTGAAAACTGTTTTATTAGAGAGGATTTTATCCGATGTTCAGCAAATGAGATTAAGCCAATTGTATCTATTCCTGAACATAGCGTGTTCTATATTCAAACCATTTTAAATAGTGTATTGGCAAAAGAGCATAATTTTAAGATTGCACTGATAACAAAATCAAACTATTTAAAAAACCTAGTTGAGAGAATATTAGGTGAGCTTAAATGTGAATTTGTATTTATAAAACCAAGTGAAGATGGGATCCATAAAAAAAAGGAAAGTGTTTTCTCGGATATTAAAACACTCACTAATACTGTAAAGCAGGGCGGATTTGATATGGGAGTGTATTTTGAGAATTCCTATGAGAAAATGATGTTGGTGGACACAAAAGGTAGAGTAATAACAGATGATTTATATATTGCCCTTATATCATTAATTCATTTGAAAACAACAAAGGGCAACACGGTTATTGTTCCTCTAAATACTAGTGATGTGATTGAGAAGATAGCAGGACTAAATGATGGAAGTGTTGTTAGAACTAAAACATCTACGAAAGAACTAATGAAAAAAATGCTCTGTGAAGAATATCAAGAGGGTATGACTGATTTTTTCACGATGAATTTTGATGCAATTGCAGGACTAGTAAAAATATTAGACTATATGGCACTCAATGATTTAAGCCTTAGTCAAATAGTTGATATGGTACCTGATTTCCATATTTTGAAGAAAGAAGTGAAGTGCCCTTGGTCTGCAAAGGGCAAGGTTATGAGAACAATTATTGAAGAAAGTGACAGTGAAAGTATAGAGACAACGGAAGGCGTAAAAATATTCAATGAAAAAGGTTGGGTCTTGGTACTGCCGGATGCTGAAAAGCCAGTTTGTAGAATAATAAGTGAGGGATACTCACAAGAATTTGCTAGTGAGTTGACTGATTTATATGTAAAAAAAGTCAAATCAATAAGTCAAAATAATGTGAGCAATAGCTAATCAAAATCTTTATAAGCTCCATAAATTGGACTTCAAGTCTAATTATGGGGCTTTTCCAATTTGAAAAATAACATAGAAATTGTTATAATTCAAATATAGGGAAAATTATTTTGTATTCACCCTGTATTTTGTGAAGTTGGGGGCTGATAAAGAGTGAAAAAATTGAGAATATTAATTTCAATTGTACTTAGTATTGCTTTTCTGTTTGGGATAACGCTAATAGAATATGTACCTGTCCAAGCAACTGTAATTAATACTTCTACTTATGTTGCTTTAGGTGATTCTATTACAACGGGGTATGGGCTGGTAAGCTTTAATTCAAAGGATATTAAAAATAAGTCAAGTGCAAATAATTTTGTTAATAAGTTGAGCAAAAGGCTAGGGAAAAAAGTTGTTAATTTAGGTGTTGAAGGGATTGACTCCACACGATTTTTAGAGGCAATCATCAGACCAACAACTGTTGGGCAAAAAGCAGACGTAATTCAAATAAAGAATGCAGGTATCATAACAATCTCAATAGGTGGCAATAATGTTATGCAGCCTTTAATTGCTATTTTAAATGAAAAACTTGGAAAAGGTAAGACTATTTATAATGCAAGTGCTCAGGAAATACAAACTGTAGCCTTTGGTTTGCTTTTTAACCAAACAGCATTAGATAAATTACAGACTACTGCACAAGAGGGCGCTTCAAAGTTTACGGGGAATGTGAAGCTAAAGAAAACTGGCGAATTTGCTAGCATTATAAGTACAATAAAGAAATTAAATCCAAAGGCACAGATAATAGTTCAAACAATTTATAATCCATACAAGTCTATGTTAACTGCAATTATTGATACTGCCATTAAATCAATGAATGCGGAGATTATTAAAGGCTCGGCAAACGGTAAAAATTATAAGGTAGCTGATGTTTATTCTGCTTTTTCAAAGGCGAGTTTAGGCACAAAACTTGTTAACGCCGATACAGGTACTTCATTTGATCCACACCCCACAGCGAAGGGACATGATGTTATTTACACCTTGGTTGCTTATGCTGCACAAAACAATACATTGCCATACAATTTGAAGGCAACTATAACAAAAGGTAGTCTGACTACAAAGGTTTATGAGGGAAAGTTACTTTTAACTATAACACCAACCAAAGGCTACAAGGTTCCCAAAAGTATTTTATTAACAATTGGAAAAGGTGCTAATAAGACTTTAGCCTTAGCAAATGGTACTGCAACAGTACCAATAGCAGATGTTGGGGCGGATGTTGTGGTTACGGGGGTCTGTACTAAATAAATTAAAATGCTAAAGTGTAAACTTGTGGTATAATATCACGTGGCTTATAAGAAATTAGTTCGAAATTGTTGATATTGGAGGGTACACGAATGAAGGTGTTTTTTGCAATTGAGTTTGAAGAAGAAGTAAAGGAATATTTGTTTAGCATAAAAGAAGATATCAAGCAGCATTGCACGGCAGGTAATTTTACTTTAAAAGAGAATTTTCATTTAACATTGAGGTTTATTGGGGAACAAAGTCAAAGTCAGACTGAGCAGTTAATAGCTGCATTAAAAGAGACTGCTGCTAATATGCCAACATTTGAATTGATGCTTAATAAATTAGGTAAATTTGATAAAAGAAATAGAAAAATTATATGGGTAGGATTACAAAAAAGCCAAGAAGTAGAGGCTTTGTATAGTAAATTGGAAAGTGTTCTAGCAAAACACGGATACCAGAAAGAAGACAGAAACTTCAGTCCACACATCACATTGGCTAGAGAAGTGAGGTTGGAGGGTTTTGAAGAGATGGCAAACAAAGAAGTAGTGAATAATTTGGCTATCAAAGCTAGAGCAATATCACTTATGGAAAGCAAGCGTATCGATAATAAGCTATGCTATATGCCTATTGAGAGAGTGGAATTTGCTAGTGTTTAGGACGAATAATCATAAACAGTTATCTGAAAAATCTATTTTATCTTTGATAAATAATTCATCAATATATTAGCTAACCTAATAATAAATATTAGCTAATATATTGATATTTTTGCGCTAATACCATATAATATAGCTAACACAAGTTAGCTAAAATTGTTGTGCTCAACTTTGACAGTTAGGATCTATCGATTTTATCAGGCTGCTATAGAGGAAAGTTGAGATACTAACTTGAAAATTGCTAGAAAGCTAATTTGCCTAATGAAAATAGAACGGAGTGATGAGTTATGAGAGTGGCTTCTACAGTGATCCAAAATAACTTTGGCAAATATCTGAATTTTACTGTTGCTGGGGAAGAAATTATTATTACAAGAAATGGAAAAGACATAGCTAAAATAGTGGCAAGCAATGATGCAGACCATGTAAATGAAGAATGTGGAATATACGAAGATATTGATAAGCCCAGAGTAACGTATGAGGAATTCTTAGAGCTTACAGAAAATTCCGATTTAAGATATGAGCTTATTGATGGTGAAGTTTTTATTCTAGCTTCACCTAGTTATGCACACCAAAGGGTAATAACAGAAATCTTGGTTCACTTTCATATATGGCTTAAAGGGAAAAAATGTAGGGCTTTAACCTCTCCATTTGACGTTACTTTAATAAAGGGTGAAGACAATAAAAATGTTGTTCAGCCTGATATTTTAGTGATATGTGATACTGAAACTATTGACGAAAAGGGAAAATATAAAGGTGTACCAACTCTAGTAGTTGAGGTTCTTTCACCTTCATCGAAGAAGCATGACATGCTTAGAAAGCTTGATTTATATATGAAAACAGGGATTAGTGAATTTTGGTTGGTGGACACTGGTAAAAAAGCAATTTATATGTACAACTTTGAGAATAAAAATATTCTTGATAATAACGTATTTATGAATAATGATGTAATAAAATCAATAGTATTTGAAGGCTTGGAAATAGCGCTTCATGAAGTGTTTTCATAAAGTACTGCTATGATTTATACGAGTTCTAGAATTCAGAGGGAGTAAACTCACACACTGAATCTTAGAACTCGGTTTGTTTTATTTCTCTGCAGCATAGCTTATATTATTCAAATTCTCCAAATATACAGTGAAGTTACCTTTTGTTTTCTCAAATAAATCCCTCTTTATATACATAAAGAATTGATCGCCAGAGCCCCATCCACCGATTGATACCATATCCTTTACTGTGCCTAGTTCCTTAGAAAACACATCCTTTTTTGCATTTACACTTGAAGAGATGGTATGTTCTTTTAAATCGGCGACATAAATACTGCTCAAAATATGGTTCTTTCTCAAGTTAGGATATGTGTTATGTGCGACTCTTCTGATTTTCTGGATATAAAAGAATATTCCAGAGAATTGGGAGAGGTGATATATCCAAATGTGAGAAAGAACCCAAAATATCACCAGCAGGATTCTTTTTTATATCATGAATGAAATACATGCAGGCATATAAATATTCCGGTCCTCCATTTGCTTCATATACGCCTTTAAGATACAGTGTTGAGTTTTTATATTTCAGCAAAGGAATTTTCAAATCTATATCCTGTGCTTGATAGGCAATAACATATTTATGAGGAAACATTGCAGATGTAAAGTTTATTTCAGCATTTATTGGCTCTTGATTTAATATTTTCATTCCATCCTCATTAATAACTTTTAATAATGATGGATCATCAGATTTGAAGCTGACATCACTCAAGAGAGACTTAGTACCATCATAAATTAGTTTATCTGATTTATCATAAATAAGAATTTTATTAATATCTCCCAGACCTCTGGTTTCTATAGTATGGCCTCTCTGACCAGAAACATTTGTAGCAATTTTATTTCCTACGCCTCCAATTACTATCTTGTCTCCTAATGCCAAAATTGCTGGATCATTTATGACTATGTTAACATAAGGATACATGCCAGAAGCTGTTCCACCAACCAGACTAACAGCAGATTCTTGGGCTCCCTCTACTTGAACTTGACGATTTTTTATTACTTCAGCTTTTACTGTATCTTTATACAGCTCGTAATACCCAATAGTACTGCCCCCAATAGTACTTCCCTTTTCAAACAGCACAATTGTATAGAAATCATATATTTTTGTTATTCCCAAAGGAGTAATGTCCTTTTCTTTCACAAAAGAAGAAATCTCGTCATCGGTAACTGCACCCCAGTTGTTTATATCAGCCGTTTTGTCGTAAGCTTTCAGTTGTCCAGCAATAGTTGTTGTTGCTTTATTAAAAAGTGATAAACCAGCTGTATAAGATAGTTTGAAATATGTATTTTCGTAATCAATTCCATTGAGAGCTAAACTCTTCACATTACCTGGTCCTACTCTAAAACTTGACTTGCTATAAACAAGCTTGCTGTCAGAATCAAGAGGATCTCCATCATATACATCAAGCTTACAGCTCCATAAACCAACTTTATTGTAGTTGTGTATTTCAAGATTAATATCCTGCAAGGTGTTTTCAGCACGTGCTGATGATACACTCATCATAATATTATTCTGAAATTGCATCTGCTGTTCAGGGGTTTTAGGATAAAAAGCTGAAGAGGTACAAAGAAAAATACCTAGTACGGCAAATAGAACTATACCGACAAAGGTTATTCTGTACTTTTTTTTTGAGAAGACAACAATATTTTTAATTCTATCTTTTAGTGCACTTTTATTTTCATTTATTCCTGCCGTAACAAGAATTGAACGATGTGAAATGTAGGGGTTTACAGACATTGCCAGTAATGTTTGGCCATAGTCTGTTAGTTCTTCCTCGTCAATAAGTGACAAAACGTATGTATCGGCACAAACCTCTTGACAACGTCTAACTGCAAAAGCACTGAACCATAAAACGGGATTAAACCAATGAAGTCCACAAAGTACATATGACAGCCAGCTAATGAGTAAATCATTGCGCTTAATATGAGCAAATTCATGAAGAATAATGTTGTAGAGCGTTTTTTCATCAACGGTATCCATTAATCCCTTGGGTATAAGAACTGTGTATTTCAATATACCAAAAACACTTGGCGAGCCAATTTTATTACTCTGGACAAAACTGATATTATTCTTAATCCCAGTCTTTATCCTAATATCACTAATTATTTTGTCTGGAAGGCTTATGCTCTCCAATTTCTTTAACCCTTTTGCAAAACCTATATTTACATAAATTAGATAGGCAATTATAAGGATTGATCCACTGAGCCATATGTAGGCTAATAGGGTAAATAAACTAGTAGACCAGTCTGCAACTTGTTTGTTAGCTCCGATATTATTCGGAGTACTAGCAGTAGTATCACTATGTCCTTGATCATTTTGGGAGGAATTTGACTTGTTTTGTGTATTTAAATCATTTGAGAGTGTTGTACTTTGGTGATTCTGGGCATCATCGGCTGAGATGCTATTTCCAGGCAATACCTGAAAAACATTGGAGGTTTTCACATCAAGAACGTTAAAAATACTAATTGGACTTTGTGGCAGCACAGGAATAACTAAACGTATTAACACTAAAGCCCATAGCAAATAGGATAATCTGGGATTGATTTGCTTCTTGAAAAATCTATTGATGAATAAAACTACTAACGAAACTAAAGCTGCTTGTAGGCTTAAAGTCAAAATATTTGTAAATACAAAGGTTATAATATTATTCAAATAATTCATTTTTTGCTACCCCGCCTTTGTTTTAGAATGTTTTGAAGCTCGGCTATTTCTTTATCTGACAATTCAGTTTCTTCAATAAGAGAAGCCAGAACAACACCGACTCTACCCTTTACAATCCTCTTTAGAAAAGATTTGCTCTCTGATTCCAACGCGGTTTTTTCATCTATAATGGGGAAATAATAATACATACGGCTATCAGATTTATCCTGTTCAAATTTCAGGGCTCCTTTATCAATTAGTCTGCGAAGATAAGTGCGTGTAGTACCATCGCTCCATTTGTTTTCCTTTGAAACTTCTGCGGTAACTTGTGATGCACAAAGGCCTGGGGATTGCCACAGAACCTTCATAACTTGCCACTCTGCCTCAGAAATTTGCAATGCTTTATTCATATAATATTCCTCCAATAGAGTAACCTAATACAAGTGTATTTAATTATATAATACATTTGTATTAGGTCGTTGTCAATATAGAATTATCGTGAGGAATTGTTTTCATAGTTTTCTATATTTTTATTATTAACATTGTCACAATTGTATTGAACAACTTTAGATGTTAAAATATAACTCTAAGAGTGTACAAAAGAAAATAAAGTGGAGGATTTATGATTAAAAAGATTATTTTAAAAGTAATGTGTTTGCTTGGTGCCTTTATTTTAATGACTTCAAGTGTTTTTGCTGCAAGTAGCATAACCTTGAAAATTGATGGAAAACAGGTAAATGATTCAGTTAAAGTGATAAATGGAAAACAGTACATATTACTTGATAGCTTATCTAAAAATTTAGATAATATAACAGTAAATAAAGGCAGCAATTCTATTGAGATAAATTCTGATACCAATAGAATTACAAATATTATCACAAAAGTCAGTCCTTCTGTTGTTGGCATAATTGGGAAGCTTAAGGAAAGCAGCTATGATTACAGTGAGCAGACAGACAACTTGATTTTTGGGACGGGTGTTATTTATAGGAGTGATGGTTACATAATTACAAATGCACATGTTGTAAAGGACATGGATAGCATTGTCGTTGTACTGTCAAATAGCAAAGCATATAAAGCTAGGCTTAAAGCAATAGATGAGGGCTTGGACTTAGCAGTTATAAAAATAGATAAGGGCGGATTACAGCCTGCGACATTTGGTGATATTTCAAGTGTTTCTGTTGGACAAGATGTTGTAGCTATTGGAACGCCATTATCATTTAGCTTAAGAAATTCTGCAACAAAAGGTATTGTTAGTGGAATGAATAGATCTGCAGATGGAGAGTACAGATTTATTCAATCTGATGCAGCGATTAATGGTGGCAATAGCGGTGGTCCTTTAGTTAATATGAAGGGACAGGTTATAGGCATAAATTCTGTAAAACTCGTTGGATATGGGGTCGAAGGTCTTAATTTTTCAATTCCCGTAGATACAGTGAAGTATGCTATAAGTCATTTTGAAAAGTTCGGAAGAATTGAAAGACCCTATTTGGGTATTGTTTTTGCAGAAAGCATAGCATCTCAATATGGTTTGCCAAGCACAACAGCAGGGCTTACTGTGAGAGATATAGATGAGGGCTCACCAGCAGAGGCATATGATATTGTGCAAGATGATAAGTTGGTTTCAATTAATGGGATAAAGATTAATTCTATTATTGACTACAATGAAGAAATGAAGAAATATTTGCCGGGTGATAAAGCGACTTTTGAGATACTCCGTGATAAAAAGCAGTTCAATATTAACGTAGTATTCGGTGAAAAGCAAAATTAGAGTTATTCCTACTATATATGAAACTCACAATCAACTATAAGGATGTGCGATTATGAAAAAAAGAAAATCAATTATTAGTATGTTAGTTATCTTAGCCATTTTGGTAACCTGCTTTATAAATACATATGCAGTAGAAAGTGATAAATTGGTTATAGAACTAAAGGTGGGAAGTACTGTAGGCAAAATAAATGGCACTACTTCAAAGGTTGAAAAGCCATATGTGACAAACAAAACAATAATGATACCGCTAGGGTGGTTTACCACTGCCATTGGTGCAGAGGTAAATAACAAAGCAAATAAGAAAACAGAAATTATATATGGTGATTTAAATGCTGAAATAGCAACCGGTAACAAAAGCTATACATCTAATTCAGAAATTCAAAAGCTTATAGTGGCACCTATTATAAAAAACAATAGAATTATGGTTCCCCTTGAATTTATATCAAAAAACTTTCCTGTAACTGTTACTAGCGATATAAAAAAAGGCAGTATCAAGATTGTTTTAGACGACGACGGTGCATTAAGTGATCTATCCTTTTTAACAGGAGGAATAAGTAGCGCAAAGATTGGTAACAGTTATTATGGCTGGAGCATAAATGTGCCTTCTGGCTCAAGAATAATATCAAATAGTTTTAAGTCAGACAAGATAGGGATAACCAACGAAAGTAGAAGTCTATATTTTGAAATTAGTGTAGAGAGTAAGAATGGTAGAACATTATCTGACTTATATAATGATATTTTGTACAGTAGCAGTATACGAGAGTCAAAAATAGATTTAAAAGCTACTATTCCATATTTTCAATATACCAAGTTAACTGAATATGATGAAGCTTTACGTGTGAAAGTATTTGAAAAGGGTGAAAATTTTTATTATTTAACCATTAACAGCTATGACAGTTCAGTGACTCCAGAAAAACTAGTTTCAGAAAAATATTATGATAATATAGTAAGTTCTTTCAATTTGGATTATAAAGGAAATGTCAGAGGAGTTGAGGACATTTCAAAGGTTAAACAGGGAGAAGCTAGTTTTTATAACTATGTAATTTTAAATTCTGATGTAAAATATTTGCCTTGGTCAATCAATATACCTGCAAAATGGAATCAGGTATTAATAAACGATGATCCTGCAACTACAAGTCTAGGCCTTGATAGCCAGCATTTTATGAAAATATCTATGAATACTCTGGATGAGGATATGTCTTTAGACCAATATGTTGAAAACATAAAAAATAATTATGATAAATATTTTAGTCCTAAGTTGTATTCGTTTATTAGCTCGAATTTTATTACTATTGCCGATACTGAGGCTCAGAACTTGAGGTTTAGTATAAAACAGGCTGACAAGGTCTATATTATTGATGAATTTTACTTTATTAATAATGGTTCTGTTTACGAAATTTCAATTAAACTCCCTGAAGCTGATTATGAGAAATCGAAAACTCAATTTATAGATGCCATTAATAAAATGACATTTTACACTATTGATGAAGCGAAGTACCAAAAGGATTTAGAAAATTACAAAAATAAAAATTTGAGAGTAAGAATATCTCCTCAGGATGATGCTTTTGACTATATAAACAAATCTTATAAGTGGGGCGCAGAGGTTCCAGGATATTGGACAAAATCAAGTTTAGATGATGATAGTGCTACAACCATTCAAAACCCCGATACAAATGCATCTGTGATGATAAGTGCGTTAGAAAATACTTCTATATCAAAAACACTTACTGATGAAGAAAAATTTGGAATCATGCAGATACTAAAAATCAATTATGGAGTCACACCTACTCAAAGTGTCACAAATGAGAAGGGCTACCAGATGAGAACCTATACATACAGAGTAGAAAACCAAGATGCTGATGTATTTGAAAATATTTCTTGTTATTGCTTTGAGGTAGGAAAGTATTCTTACTGTTATGTGAGTATTGTTCCTGACTTGACAGCCACAGAAGACTCAACTAAAGAGGTCGATGACATATGGAAATCTTTTAAGTTGATAGAATAAATTTAGAAACGCTACTGCATATTCCTAAGGGGTGAATGATGAAAGATAAGATACAACCTTTGGCCTATAAAATGTCACCAAGGACAATTGATGAATTTGTTGGACAGAGTCATATTATAGGCAAAGATAAAATGCTATATAGGATGATAAAAGCCGATAGAATAACTTCAATTATCCTTTATGGGCCACCTGGTACAGGGAAAACTTCTCTTGCTAGAATAATTGCCAATACTACAGAGTCCAACTTTGAAAAGCTGAACGCAGTGACTTCTGGAGTTGCAGATATAAAGCGAATAGCAGCTGATACCAAAAACCCAATGTTAAATCCAAACGGGAGAACGGTACTTTTTATTGATGAGATACATCGCTTTAATAAGTCTCAACAGGATGCACTTCTACCTTGTGTAGAGGATGGGTCAATTGTTTTAATTGGTGCAACTACTGAAAATCCTTTCTTTGAGGTAAATAAGGCATTAATATCAAGATCTACAGTGTTCATGCTAAAGCCTTTAGAAAGCAGTGACATTAAACAACTCATAAAGAGTGCTATTTTAGATAAAGAAAGAGGCTTGGGAACATATAATATAAATATTTCGAATGATGCACTTGATTATTTGTGTGAGGTTTGTTCAGGAGATGCCAGAACTGCACTTAATTCTATCGAATTGGCTGTTCTTACATCAGAGCTGGGTGAGGATGGGCTTATAGATATAACCCTTCACACTATCGAGGAATGTGTTCAAAAAAAAGCCATTCGTTTTGATAAGAACGGTGAAGAGCATTATGATAACATTAGTGCATTTATAAAATCCATGAGAGGTAGCAACCCTGATGCCGCTGTGTTCTACTTGGCTCGAGCCTTATACGCTGGTGAGGATGTAGAATTCTTGGCTAGAAGAATCATTATTTGTGCCTCGGAGGACGTGGGTATGGCAAATCCGGTTGCCTTGCAGGTTGCAGTTGCAGCAGCACAGGCAGCTAAGATGATTGGAATGCCTGAGGCCAGGATAATTCTAGCCCATGCAACTGTTACAGTAGCGTGTAGCCCTAAATCAAATTCTGCCTACATGGCAATTAATAAGGCCTTGTCAGATGTTGAAAAAAAGAATACTGGAAGCGTTCCTATGCATCTGAGGAATGCTGCAGCAAAAGGTATGGAGCAGCTTGGGTATGGAAAAGGTTATAAATATGCACATGATTATAAAAACAACATTGTAAAGCAAGAGTTTTTACCAGATGAAATGATAGGCACTTTGTATTATAATCCCACTGCAAATGGATATGAGGGTAAAATTAAGGATTGGCTGGAGAAATGGCGAGAAACTTAAAAGACTTCAGAAAGCAAGATAAATTATATTTCTGTCGCAATTAGCGGCTCGTGGAGGTTGAAAACATGTTAAAAAGAGTATTGGCTTGGGTTTTGTTGGTTGGTTTTGTGCTTTTGCTACTGAACATAATGACATATCAGTACTTATTGGCACCAAGTATATTAGTTTATGTTTTAATTGTGATTTGGTTTATATTTACAAATAAGCCGTTGCCTAGTCTCAAAAAGAAAAAGGTATCAGAAAATAAGCTTGAAGAGAAATCTGAAGAATAATTTTCGCACCTCTGTAAAGAATATCTTATTATGGATATTTTTAATGATAGAGGTGACAAATATGGTAGTTGCAGTTCAATCAAATCTCACAGGCATCACTGAGGGACTTCAGCAGAAGGGCTATACTGTTGTTGACTTGTACTCATATGGTAAGCCAATAGATGCTGTGGTTTTCGAAGGTGGACGATTTGATTTTTCAACGATAACTGAAGAGAATTCAAGTCCTGTTATGAGCACCAACAGCAAATCAAGCTATGGTGTATTTATTTTATGCTCAAATGGCAAGAGCATTGAAGAAATTGACTATATGTTGAAGACAAGATGCTATAGTTCCTTTATTTAATGAATTAACGATTCAGTAAAAGTCATTAGATATATTTGAATTTAAGGTGTTAATAATTTAACAATTCAGTTAAAAGTCACTAATAAGTACTTGAATTCTAAATGTTATTGTGGTAACATCGAATTAAAGCATAGTAAATTAATTGGAATTAAGGTGATTAACATGAAGGTATCTACAAAAGGTAGATATGGACTCAGAGCTATTGTTGATTTGGCAGTGAATGACAAAGAGGGACAAGTATCTTTGAAAAGTGTTGCTCAAAGACAAGGGCTCTCTGAAAACTATCTTGAACAGTTGTTTTCTTCTCTGAAGAAATCTGGAATTGTTAAAAGTGTCAGAGGTGCGCAGGGAGGTTATCTGCTTGCTAAACCTGCTGAAAAAATAACGGTTGGAGATGTATTAAGGTCGCTTGAGGGCACTCTGTGTCCAGTGGATTGTATTGATTTAGACATGCCTACAAGCTGCGATAGATCAGATGTATGTGTTACAGCACCTGTTTGGGCTAAATTGCGCGATAAGATTAACGAGGTAGTTGATTCAATCTCAATTGCAGATCTTGTCTTAGATTTTGAAAATAAAACTGAAAAGGATTATATTTATTATATATAATCTGTTTTTATTGTTTTTGGCAGGGGTATATTATTAAATAATATTGAAATTAAAAGGGAGCGTTTTTTATGGGAGAGAGAATTGTTTACTTAGATCATGCAGCAACCACATATGTTAAGCCTGAAGTATTTGAGTCTATGAAGCCATACTTTAGCGAGCATTTTGGTAATGCTTCTTCAATATATAGCATAGGCAGAGATAGCAAGAAAGCTGTTGAAGAAGCTAGAGAAAAAGTGGCCAAAGCAATAGGCGCACAGTCTAGAGAGATATTTTTTACAGGTTCTGGTAGTGAAGCTGATAATTGGGCACTTAAGTGTATTGCAGATGCAAATAAGAAAAAAGGTAATCACATTATTACATCAGCAATTGAGCATCCTGCAATTTTGGGGACATGTAAGTTTCTTGAAGATAAAGGTTTTGAAGTTACGTATCTACCAGTTGATAGTGAAGGAATTATATCATTAGAACAGCTTAAAGAAGCAATAAAGGATAGCACAATACTAATTAGTATAATGTTTGCTAATAACGAGATTGGCACTATTCAGCCAATACAGGAAATAGGTGAAATTGCAAGAGAAAAGGGTATATTATTTCATACTGATGCAGTTCAGGCAGTTGGAAATATACCAATAGATGTAGAAAAAATGAATATTGACTTATTATCGTTATCAGGCCATAAATTTTATGGACCTAAAGGGATAGGGGCTCTATACATTCGCAAAGGTGTTAAGATTTCTTCTTTCATTCATGGCGGTCAGCAGGAGAGAGGCAAGAGAGCTAGCACAGAAAATGTTCCTGCAATAGTTGGGTTAGCTAAGGCTATTGAGATGGCTACAGAAAATATTGATGCGTATAACAAGAAATTAGTTAACTTAAGAGAGAAGACAATTGAAGGAATTATGGCAAAGGTACCATATGTTAGACTTAATGGACATAGTAGCAGTAGACTTCCTGGCAATGTTAACATTTCATTCCAGTTTATTGAGGGAGAATCACTTCTACTTATGCTTGATATGAAGGGTGTATATGGTTCAAGCGGGTCTGCTTGTTCATCAGGTTCTTTAGATCCTTCACATGTACTTATGGCAATAGGACTATCGCATGAAATAGCTCATGGTTCTCTTAGATTAACCTTTGGTGATGAGAATACAGAGGAAGATGTAGATTACTTACTTGAGGTGATTCCTACAATCGTTAGTAAACTAAGAGATATGTCACCTCTTTATGAGGTAGTTAAAAATAAAAAATAAACTTTGTAAATAGAATAATATTATAGAATTTGATATAGAAAAGAGGTATATGTATGTATAGTGAAAAGGTTATGGACCATTTTACAAATCCAAGAAATGTTGGAGTAATTGAAGATGCAAATGGTGTAGGTCAGGTTGGAAACGCTAAATGTGGAGATATAATGAAAATGTATTTAAAGATAGAGGATAATATCATAGTTGATGCTAAATTTAAGACCTTTGGCTGTGGGGCTGCTGTTGCAACAAGTAGTATGGCTACTGAGCTTGTGAGGGGCAAGACCGTTGAAGAAGCTATGAAGATAACAAATCAGGCTGTTGCTGAGGCGCTAGACGGTTTGCCGCCAGCGAAGATGCACTGCTCAAACCTTGCTCAGGAAGCAATTGCTGCGGCTCTTGAGGATTATAGAAGAAGGAGCGGCTTAGCACCAGATGAAAGTGTGGACTGTACAGGTTGTTGCGATAGCTGTAATCACAGTCATGGGCGTGAGGAAGATTACGAAGACTAGAATAGAAATAATTCTACATTAAGCTAAGATCATAGAAATATAATGGGAGAAAGTTAATGAGCTCAAAAAAAGTAATGCTTGGTATGAGCGGCGGCGTAGACAGTTCTGTAGCTGCCGCCCTTTTATTGCAACAAGGTTATGAGGTTATAGGAGTGACACTTCAGATTTGGCAGGATATGGATGAAGAAATGAAAAAATCTGAGGGGAGCTGATGCTCATTATCTGCAGTAGATGACGCTAGAAGAGTAGCAAATAAGCTTGGTATACCATATTATGTGCTGAATTTTAAGGACATTTTTAATAAAACAGTTATTGAATATTTCAAGGAAGAGTACTTCAAAGGGCGTACTCCAAATCCATGTATTGCCTGTAATAGGCATGTTAAGTGGCAGGCTATGCTGGATAAGGCAGTTCCCATGGGAATAGACTATATAGCAACAGGGCATTATGCAAAGGTTATGTATGACGCTGCGACTAGCAGGCATATTCTGAAGAAATCTGTCACTGATAAGAAGGATCAGACCTATGCTTTGTACAACTTGACGCAGGAGCAGTTAAGCAGAACGCTTATGCCTGTTGGTGACTACCCAAAAGATCAGATAAGGCAAATGGCAAAAGATTTAGGACTATCTGTGGCATCAAAACCAGATAGTCAGGAAATTTGTTTTATCCATGACAATGACTATGGAAAGTTTTTGAGTGAAAACTGTGACAAGAAGATAGTACCTGGGAAGTTTATTGATACTAATGGAAATGTTTTAGGTGAGCACAAAGGTATTGTGCACTACACTGTCGGACAGCGAAAAGGTCTTGGAAATACGTTTGGCAAGCCTATGTTCGTGGTTAAACTAGATGCAACGAACAATAGAGTAGTTTTGGGCGATGACCACGAGGTGTTTTCTGACAGCCTTACTGCGTCAGATTTAAACTTTATTTCTATTGAAAAACCAATTGATGGCATGCGAGTTAATGCCAAAATACGGTATTCAGCAAAGGAATCGCCAGCCACAATAAGTGTATTGGATGATAATAAAATTAAAGTAGTGTTTGATGTACCTCAGAGGGCAATCACTCCAGGCCAGTCAGTTGTTTTTTATGCCGGAGAGGTTGTGGTAGGTGGGGGAACGATAGATTAGTGAATAATGAAAAGTGGAGCGCCAAGAAAGC
>Ga0209430_1000648_pt1 | contig 33058 bp, 33 predicted proteins | sample BarGraIncub1133A_FD_184504 | JGI IMG/M metagenome (GOLD analysis project Ga0209430, IMG submission 184504) | Arctic peat soil microbial communities from Barrow, Alaska - Barrow Graham LP Incubations 11-33A (SPAdes) (version 2) | ecosystem: Environmental > Terrestrial > Soil > Wetlands > Peat... | reverse complement strand
CTAGAAAGTCCTGATATATTACTTTTAGATGAACCTACTAATTATTTAGATGAAGAACATATAGAATGGCTAAAAAGGTTTTTAAATAATTATGAAAATGCCTTTATACTAATATCACATGAGATCCCGTTTTTAAATAGTGTTATAAATATAATATACCATGTAGACCAAAGAAGACTTACTAGGTATGTAGGGGATTATGATAATTTTCTTCGTCTTTATGAGGTTAATAAAAAGCAGCTAGAATCAGCCTATGATAGGCAGCAGCAGGAGATAGATAAACTACAGGACTTTATTTCTAGAAACAAGGCAAGAATTTCCACCACGGGCCGTGCAAAATCAAGACAAAAACAGTTGGATAAAATTGAAGTTATAGAGCTTCCACAAGAAAAGACCAAACCAGAATTCAATTTTAAAACAGCACGTGCATCTGGTAAGGTTATTTTTGAAACTAGGGATCTAATTATTGGCTATGATACACCTATTTCAAAGCCCTTAAATTTATACATGGAAAGAGGACAAAAGATTGCTTTAGTTGGAGCTAATGGACTTGGTAAAACTACACTTCTAAGAAGCCTTTTAGGTGAAATAAATCCTATAAGTGGAAAAGCAATTTTGGGTGATTATCAATACAGAGGATATTTTGTTCAAGAAGAAAAGGTAAATAGAAACGATAACTGTATAGAGGACTATTGGAAGGAATTCCCGATATACACCCAATATCAGGTTAGGGCTGCCTTAGCTAAATGTGGATTAACCACAAAACATATAGAAAGCAAGGTTATGGTTTTAAGTGGGGGAGAACAAGCAAAGCTTAGACTTGCTAAGCTAATAAATAGGGAAACAAATATATTAATTCTAGATGAGCCCACAAATCATCTTGATGCTGATGCGAAGGAAGAACTTAAAAGAGCCCTGCAAGATTATAAGGGTAGCATATTAATAGTATGTCATGAGCCTGAATTTTACACTCAGGTGGTAACGGAAGTTTGGAACTGTGAGGATTGGACGACAAAAATTGTATAGCAGTTCCATAAATGGAATAAGAATATAAGTAGGTATAAATAATAATATATAGACAGCAGTAATATTAATAAGTATTATTGCTGCCTTTTTTATTTACTTCAATAAAATTGTGTTTGGAATATATTTCAAGTATAATTTTAGTGGATACATGTAGATTATGAAAAATTAAGATATGGGAGTTGATAAAATGAAATTTACTAGAAAAGTATTATGTGTGTGCCTATGTTTAATATTATTAAGTGGATGTAATACTGTGAAACTAAAGACATTTAAAAAATCTGCCCTACCACATGTGACTCTAAATTTTTGCTGGATCGGGGAGGAAAATCCTATCACTAAAGCTGTGCTTAAGGAGGTGGCTGATAAATCTAATCTTAATATTGATTTAAATTTTAAATGGCTTTCCACCGATGACTATTATAAGAATATAGAAGACACACTAACAAATTCTGCGACCCCCATTGATGCTTTTATTGTTGGTGGGAGTGATGATCCTAATGGTTTATCCTATGCGAAGCTTGCAAGAAAGGGGGAACTTTTAGATCTTACAACTTTATTTCCTGCTAATTGCTCTAACATAATTAAAAACCTTACTAAAGATGATTTGGATGCTATAAAAGTTAAGGGAAGGATTTATGCAATACCCTCAATAAGTCCAATAACTAACAGTGATGGCATAATCGTCAGAGAGGACTTAATGAAAAAATATAATTTATCTGATATAAATAGCTTAGATGATTTAGGGGTATATTTAGCAGACGTTGCAAAAGATGAAAAGGGTATAGTCCCACTTACCACTATTCCTTTTGATACTTCCTTTTACGCAAGACTATATGGCTATGCTGTATTAGATAATTATACTAGTATAGTTTACAAATATGATGATCCAAAAATGAAGCTTATTCCGTGGGAAGATACGGATGCCTTTAGGGATGTAATGACGAAATTAACAGGTTGGATAAAAAAAGGATATTTAATGTCTCCACAAGAAAATACCCTGACAGAAGCAGCAGCATATTTTAATAGCTACAACTATGTTGAAAAAGATTCTACTATGGATTTTGCTTTTAATGGCGGAAGTGTAGCTGTTCATACTTATTTATTTGGTAAAGATTTGCCACTAATTAAATTAAACCCTATAGCTACTGTATCGGATAATGGGGGGATAGCGATAAGCAGTCGATCTAAAAATGCAGTTAGAACCTTAAAATTTCTTAATTGGGTTCAAGGAAGTAAGGACAATGATAATTTATTAGTCTATGGAAGACCTGGAAAAGATTATACCTTAGTAAATGGGCAAATGTCTTATCCTTCTAATGAAATGCTATACCTTTTGTGGAATTCAAGTCCCTTTAAAAACATAAATTATGAGTTAGATAAAACTAGTGTTAATACTTTAAATTCAAGGTTAGAATATGCTCCTTCAAAGGGATTTTTTCCAGATTACTTCCAAATGCAAGATGCAGCAAATGCTAGGAGTGATACATTTAGTAAAAATCTTTATCATGCTCTTTATCAAGGAAGCCTTAAAGGGGCGGATATTAATACCATTAGGGCGTATATTAAAAGTGCAGCAGGAACTGATACCCTAATAACTAATCTTCAAGCTCAGCTTAACGATTTTCTAAATAGTAAATAATAAAAACCATCATAAAGAGCATAACGAAATAAATACTTTCGCTATGCTCTTTATTAGAGTAACCTAAAAAGCAATAACCTTGCTTTTTTAAGTTGATAGAGTCTTAAACAAGATAAAAACTAATGGGGAAAATGAACAGTTTATAGAACAAAAATGATGTGATGTAGGGGGAATACTAAAGTAAAGGACGATATAAAGGCTTATTCATAAACACCTTATGTAGTCTTTATTGGACGACAAAAATCGTATAGTAGTTTCATATTGAGGAGCAAATGTCTATTAGTCTATGATTAAGAACCGCGTTTTAAAATATAATAATTTTTAGGGAGGAAGTCATTTTGTTGAGTGTCTTCCTTTAATTTTTATATAAAGAATACTGTGTACCAAATATTATGCTTATTTCGTTCATAGTATTTTTGGTTTTATAACCGTTCAAGTCCAAATAATGCCTGACCTTCATATGATCGACGATATTTAAAATACATAGTATACCATTTATCTAACCAATTTCTTAAATTCTCTTCTTCTGGATTTTCTCTAAGACGAGAGATATCACGCTTTGCACTCCATGTGATATAACGTTCCCAATCGCCGGTTGTATCGCTTGCCATATGTGTTATATAATAACCAAGATTGCTGAATATTTTATAAAGTTCATTAAGTGGCAGAACTTCTTCATCAAAATCTATCAGTTCTTGGGGAGGATTTGGTATTTTGGAATACACCTTCTAAAATAAAGTCTTGGGTTATATCTACACCAATGCCGCTGATGCCAAATGCTTCATTAAATATTTTCAACATTTCACCAAAACCGCAACATAAATCTAGAGCTTTGCTGTTTTCATTCAAACCCATGGAATAACCAAATCTGATAATCTCATCACAAGGTATCATACTTATCAAATGTTCATTTACCTCGCACTTACTTATAATATCTTTATAATTCATTAAGTACATCTCCTTTAAATCTTTGTTTGATCATTTATTACCCCCGGACTCTTTGTCTTATGTTTGTACTTGTTATACAATCTGGACCCTTGCCTACTATTTACTATTAAATAAACACCTTTCAACTATTTTTAATAATATACTTTTAACACCACTATTAACACTGTAACATCAGTAGTAAATCCTCACTATAGAAAGAATGATTATAACTATTTTTTCTTCCCTTAAAATCAGCTGTAGATGTGTACCTGTACCACTTAAAAAGGTAACGTTACCCAAATAGTTTAATATCTTCTTTTCGTCAATTTTTGATATCGCTAAGCCTTCTTCTTCAGATTTAACGAATTTATAGCATCATTATTTGTACGCATATTATTATTTACATGTAAATTACTAAAAGTTAATTTGATGGGATTTACTTTATTAGAGTGTATTTTGTTTGTTTTAATACATCCTACTAATAGTGAACACATCACAATTAGAATAATAACTTTTATATATTACATAATAATTTCTCCTATGTGAAAAGTTTTCTGCGTTACCTAGAGCTTGTCCTAGAATTATAAAGGCAAATATTATTACGTAGTATAACAGTAACACAAATAGAAGGATATAAGTCCTTTTTAATTTTAATATACTTCACGTTTTATCTAATAAATCATCCTTTGTACCCTATTTGAAAGAACAAAATATTTAACTTATTTAGTGGGAACTATATCTTTGAAGGGAGCTTTTATCCAACCATGATTATTTAAGTTATAGGAGGAAGGTATCACGACTTCATACCAAATTTCCTCTTCGATATTGTTAAAGCTTACTCTAGCAGTAGTCAGAAGTTTTACAGTGCTACCTTTATAAACCTTAGATAATTTTATTGAATTAGAAATTGGTGACATATATAGCTCTGCGGTTTCTGCCATTTGTAAAGAGGTGTTAAACTCTTCCTTGAAGATTATGTTGATATTCCCTGATAACCTGTCATTTTCAACTAAGTTCTTTTTTAAAAGGGCATTATTTTTATTTAGTCTTAATATTTGTTTTCTCATGTCATATATCTTATTTTGGTCATAATAGTATATTAAAAAAGAAAAAATTAAAATTAAAATAAATAATATTATATATATCAATTTATAACCTCTTAAATAGATGTTCCAATATAGTATATTAATCTTTAGTTAAAAGGTTACCATTTTCTAATAATAATTTTATTTCTTCATATTTATAAAAGTAATAATCAGCATTGTCCTTTATTTTATCTATAACATTTTCTGAAAATAGGTCATGCATCCCCACTACCTTCATTCCTGCTTTTTTTGCTGCTATGACTGCTGGAAGTATATCCTCGAAAACTATACATTCAGAGGGGTTTAGCTTGAGTATATTAGAAACATAAAGAAACATCTCAGGGGAGGATTTACTATTTCCTGCTTCATCTGTTGTTATTATATAATCAAAATAATCCAGTATACCGTTGTTTTTAAGCACTGCCTCTAACAGTATTTTAGAGTTACTAGTTGCAAGGGCTAATTTTATATTTAAAGTTTTTAGATATTCTAAAAAAATCTTAGCTCCATCTTTAAGATTAACATTATGGGTATATTCATATATAGCCATTTGATTCCATTCGTTAAATATTTCTTCTATGGAGTCTTCTATTTCAAATCTGACTTTAAAGTAATTAGCGCACTCTAGCATGCCAAGATGCTCAATATTCACCCTAAGATCCTCTGGCACCATATGCCCCTTACCCTTTAAGTAGTCCTCATCTATCTTTGTCCATACCCACATAGAATCGATGAGAGTGCCATCCATATCGAAAATTGCCCCTTTTACGTTTGTTAGCATTTCATCCTCTCCTTTACTACCACTCTTTAAAGTATAACATGTTAATTGTATAATAGGTATGTACTAATTTTACAGGAGGTATTTATGAAAATAGATTTCTTTAAGTCTTTGAATATTTCAGAGGAAGACTTTTTAAATAAAAATATGAATATTAAAAGCTTTGATAAGGGTGAAATAATCTTCAATACAGAGGATATATGCAGTAGCTTAGCGGTGGTTATTAATGGGGAATTAAGACTTATGAAATATCCTACAGAAAACCAAGAGTATATATTAGAGATATTAAAAGAAGGAGATGTTTTTGGAGAAGCTATTTTATTTGACAATACTAATTACCCAGTTTTCGTTATAGCCAGCAAAAAAACACAAATAGGGTTTATAGCCAAAGAATCAATAATACATCTTATGGAGGTAAATGCTGACTTTATGGAAGCGTATTTAAATGTACTCTGTAGTAAAATAAAGAATTTGAATTTTAAAATTGATATGCTCACTCAAACTAATATTAAAGGTAGGATATTAAAATACCTATCCACCCTTAAGAAGGAACAAGGTATTGATAGGGTAGAGCTAAACATGACCAAACAAACTATGGCACTCCTTCTTGGTACTTCTCGCGAGGTGCTTTCAAGGAATTTTTCAGAGCTTGAAAGGGAAGGCTATATAAAGCAAACAAAAGATTTTATAGAAATTTATACAGATGAGATATAAGGTGACTTAAGTTACGGATATATAAAAGTAAATAAGTTAATATAAGGGTATAAACTTTAAGGAGGAACAATATTATGGGAGAAAGAAGTATCGTTAAAATAGATGAAACCAAATGTAACGGGTGTGGCTTATGTATACCTAATTGTCACGAGGGAGCTATACAAATAATTGATGGAAAGGCTAGAATTATTGATGATAAATATTGTGATGGTATGGGTAATTGTTTAGGTCATTGCCCAGAGGAGGCAATAACAATAATTAATCGAGATGCAGTTGAATTTGATGAAGGAGCAGTTAAGGAGAGGCTGGAAGGAGAAAGGAAGGATATTATTAGGACAAAGGGAGTAACTCTCAGTGGTTGTCCCGGAACCCTGGCAAAAAACTTAAAAAAGGTTATTAAGCCTTTCGAGGATATTCAAAAGCTAAAGTCAGTGTCTTACTTAAATCAGTGGCCTGTACAGCTTAAGCTTGTTAACCCTGAAGCAGAATATTTTGAAAATGCTGATATACTTATTGCTGCAGATTGTACAGCTTATGCATACGGTGCATTTCATAAGGATTTTATTGAAGGACGAGTAACACTTATAGGTTGTCCTAAGCTAGATGATATAGATTACTATACAGAAAAGCTAACGAAGATATTCAATAATGATATAAAATCTATAACTGTGGTAAGAATGTCAGTTCCTTGTTGTGCTGGAATTGTAGCTGCGACCCAAAAGGCTATTTTCTCCTCAGGAAAGATAGTTAATTATAAAGAAGTAATTATAGGTTTGGACGGCGAAATAATTTAAAAAATAATATAAACTATAAAGGAAGTAATTGTTCCAATGCACATACCTATTATTATATCTGTGGGATAGTGAACTCCAAAATACATTCTAGATAGACCAACCAAAAAAGCTAATAAAATAGTTAGTAGTGTTAATTGTGGAAAGCATAAAGAAACAATAACAGCTATGGAAAACGCGCCTGTGGTATGGCCGGACGGAAAAGAATATTCGTCTATTCCAATTAGCTTTATATTGAGATTTTCAACTTTTAGAAAGGGTCTAATCCTGCTTACGGTTACTTTTATAATTCTAACAAATAATGTGCTAATTATTAACGCTATAGAGGTCATAATCCCCATTTCCCGAATAGAAGAATTGGGGATGGCTACAGTAATTATGCAGAAAAGAAAAGCGAAAGGAACTGATCCTAAAAATGTTAAAGCAGGCATTAAAATATCTAACACTCTACAATTTAGAGAGTTATTAAAAAGGCTTAATAGGGTTGCATCTCCATGTTGAATTCGTCTTAACATCCCACTCATATGGATACCTCCAAACATAATTAGTGATGAAAATAATACTATTATAGCAGTTATATAATTAAAAGTAAATTTAAAGATAATATAAATGATAGAGGTTATTTATTAAATTTGGATTATGAAATTGTTAAATTATTATTAAAAGTGTTTATCATAAGTATATTCGTACAAAATGACTTTTAAGTGCATTTGGTTTAAAATATATTACATTTGCTTGATCATAGGTATGCTGAGATATTAAAGGTATACTGCTATTATTTGACTCATCAAAATCTGTCACTATGGCAGAATGGTAAATTCTATTTTCATTGTTTTCATAGAATATTGCATCTCCAAGTTTAAGCTCAAAAGGGGAATCTAATTCTTCACCCTTAATTCCAGGGGAGGTTTTTTTACCCTTAGAAATCAACATATGATATAAGATATCCGCTATAATCCAGCTATTGGAGTGTGCATGGGTTTTCTGATTGTAGTACCAGGGGGATGTATTCGTAGCTTGGGGACATCCTCCATAGCTAAAGCACTGAGAGACAAAATTAGTGCAATCTCCACCAGCTTCCGAGGCATAATAGGGAAAAGTAGGACTTGGGTTCATGGCATATTTGATTGCATACTTAGCTGCTAGCTCACCATTATAAGACATTTTATTTTACTCCTAATAGCATTTTCCCTATAAGATATGTTCAGCTTTAAATTTTGTTACAGGTCTACTTTATACCAGACCATACTTTATCAAAACTTTCGATTCCTTTTCCGATATCCTTAAGATGCTCTCCATTTTTTACAGCCTCATCTGGAGGATATATGGAAATATCATCTAACATGCTTTTATCCATAAGTTTCCAAGCCTCAGTATTAGGATTAGCATAAGGGAATGCTTTTGAGATTTCAAGACTTATTTCAGGCTCCATTATAAAGTTCATGAATAGCTCCGCGGCAGCTTTATTTCTAGAGACTTTTGGAATAGTGAAATTGTCCTGCTGAATAAATAAACCTTCCTCTGGAATTATACATTTTATATTCGGATTCTCTCTTTTAGCTAGAGATATTTCTGCTCCCCAGACATAACCTACTGTGGCTTCACCATTTATTAATAATGTCTTTGGACTATCACTGTCATAGGATTTTATATTAGGCTGCAAAGCAATCAAGTCCTTTTTTGCCTGGGCTAAATCTGCTGCATTAGTATCGTTTATGGAATGACCATTTTTCTTTAGGGCCATACCAATAATTGCTCTCATATCATCTAAAACAACTATTTTACCCTTTAATTTGGGGTTCCATAAATCGCTAAAGCCCTTTATTTCAAAGTCAACTTTAGAGGTATCTACAGCTATAGCAGCGTCCCCCCACATATAGGGTAAACTGTATTTATTTAAAGGATCGAAGGTTTGCTTCATAACTCTTTCATCCATATATTTAACATTGGGCATTTTATTTAAATCTATAGTTTGAAGTAAATCCATTTTTGTTAGAGTCTCCACCATATAATCACTAGCCACAACAAGATCGAAATCTGTGCCTCCTGCAGTTAATTTTGCCAGCATCTCTTCATTTGATGAGAAGGTAGAGTAATTAATTTTTATATTATATTTTTTCTCGAATTTATCAATAACTGATTGGGGGAGGTACTCAGACCAGTTAAATACATTAAGTTCTTCTTTAGGAGCATTAATTTTACTTGCTACAGTAAAGATCCCTATTGAAAAAACTATTAAGAATACTAATAAAGCTGAGGTCATTTTCATAAGTCTTTTCTTGTTACCCGTATTTTTGTTTAACAGTTCCATTGAGACAACAATAACAACAGTGAAAAAAAGCATTATAGTAGAAAGAGCATTTATCTCAGGGGTAACGCCAAATTTAACCATTGAAAATATTTTAAGAGGAAGGGTAGTGCTCCTAGGTCCTGCCACAAAAAAACTTATTATAACATCATCTAAGGATAAGGTAAAAGCAAGAAGGCCTCCAGCAATTATACCAGGAGTTATGATTGGAAGTGTAACCCTTAAAAATGTTTTAGTGGGAGTAGCGCCTAAATCCATAGCTGCCTCTTCCAGATTCTTATCAAAACCCTGAAGTCTTGATCTTACCACAACAACTACATAGGAAACACTAAAGGTAACGTGAGCAATAATTAAAGTGGTTATCCCCAGTTCAAAATGAACTATATTTTGGGCTAAGGAAAAAAAAGATAGCATTGCTATACCCATTACTATTTCAGGAATTACAATGGGTACAAAAAGCACTCCGTCAAGAACATTTTTACCTTTAAATTTATATTTATACATCCCAACAGCTGCTAAAGTTCCAATCATAACTGATAAAATTGTACTTACAAGAGCAATAAATAAAGTGTTTCTAGTTGCTGCTAATATTGTATAATCTGTAAACAAGCTTTTATACCATTTCAAGCTAAAACCTGTCCAAACTGCATTAAGTTTTGAACTATTAAAGGAAAATAAAATTAATATCAATATAGGCAGATATAAGAATAAATAAATAAAGAAGCTATATATTGTACTAAGTTTAGAATTTTTCTTCATCCCTACATCACCTCCATTTTGTCCTTAGAACCGCCAAGTCTTGTAAATAAATTCATAAAACCAAACATAAGAAGAATTATAATTATTGATATAGCTGAGCCAAAGGGCCAATTTCTGGAAGATAGAAACTGGTTTTTAATAAGATTGCTAATAAGTGTTATTTTACTTCCCCCCATGAGATCTGGTATAAAAAACAAGCCAAGGGTGGGCACAAATACTAACAAACTTCCAGATAATATACCTGATTTTGTAAGGGGAAGTGTAACTCTCATAAAGGCGTCAAAAGGCTTTGCACCTAAATCCTGAGCTGCCTCCAGAAGTGAAAAATCCAGCTTTTCAAGGGTAGAATAAAGAGGTAGCACCATAAAAGGGAACATGGTATACACCATTCCCAGTAGCACAGAACCTTGATTATATAACAAAGAAAGTGGTACCTTAATTATATGAAGATTCATTAAATAGGTATTAATTATCCCTTCAGTTCTAAGGAGTATAATCCAAGCGTAGGTTCTAATTAAGGAATTTGTCCAAAAGGGTAATATTATCATCATTAAAAATAGAGCTCTATATTTTTTCGGAGTTTTTGCTACAAAATAAGCAAAGGGGTAACCAAGGAATAAACATATTAATGTAGTTATCAAAGAGATAGCTAAAGAATCAAAAAGTATCTTAAGATATCTCTCATCTAAGAAGCTAATATAATTATTAAAGGTTGGTGAGGAATAATTAATTCCTGCTAAATCCCCCTTATTAAAGAAGCTGGCAATTATAATAAGAATTATAGGAACGACAAAGAAAATAAGCATCCAAACTATAACAGGAGATAGAACCGCAAAGGGACCTTTAAACTCCCGCTTATGTACTTTTCTAGTTGTAAAGGGTGGTTTGCCTATCTTTAAATCCATTAGTTAATCACCACCCCCTGGGAAGATTTCCAGGTAACAAATATATCCTTTGATGCATTTATATCAAATATATCTCCAGAAGCCTCGCTTATAGTTATTTGTTTCCCATTATTTAAGGTTAAAACAGTTTTTATAACTGAACCAACATAAATTCTTTCTTTATAAAAAGCCTTAATATAGCAGTCATCAGATGTTGGTGAGGCCTTTAATTTCAATCTTTCTGGTCTTATAGCAAAGCAAAGGGTTGTCCCTTCACTGTAAACTACCCCATTTAAGGTAGCTACATCCAGGCTACCCATTTGCATAATAGAATAATTTTCTTTTCTTTCCTTTATAATACCTTCGAAGAAGTTAGTTTCTCCTATAAAATCAGCAACAAATCTAGTTTTAGGTCGCTCATATATTTCATCAGGAGTACCGAACTGCTCTATACTCCCATTATTCATAACGCATATTCTATCAGACATAATAAGTGCTTCTTCTTGATCATGGGTTACAAATACAAAGGTTATTCCAAGCTTTTGCTGAAGATGCTTAAGCTCAACCTGCATTTGTTTTCTTAGTTTTTGATCTAGTGCACCTAAGGGTTCATCTAGGAGCAAAACTTTAGGATTATTAATTACAGCTCTAGCAATGGCAACACGTTGTTTTTGACCACCGCTTAGCTGATCAGGCATTCTATTTTCCATTCCTTCAAGCTGAACTGTTTTAAGTAATTTACTTACCTTTTCTTCTATTTCACGTTTGGGAGCTTTCTTTATTGATAAGGCAAAAGCAATATTGTCATAAACGTTCATATGTGGGAAAAGAGCATAGTTTTGGAAAACTGTATTTACCTGCCTTTCATAGGGGGCCTTGTCTGATACATTTTCATTATCTATAAAGATATCTCCATTTGTGCATTTCTCAAAACCTGCAATCATCCTAAGAGTAGTAGTTTTGCCACATCCGCTAGGACCTAAAATTGTTAAAAATTCTCCTTCCCTTATTTCAAGAGAAATATCATTTACTGCAGCTGCTTCTAAGTTATCTTGGTCATCAAAAATCTTTACAACATGATTAAGTCTTACCATTGAGAGTGTCAAAGAGTACCATCCCCTTTTTATAGTTAATTACTATTTTATTACAGTAGAAAAACTCTTTCAAATGCGTACAACGCCAAGAAAGAGTTAATTATAAATTATACTATAATTATGTATATTAAATCATAATTATAACTTCAATTATTTATACCATAAATAAAAATGAGATGCAATAAATTATGTAAAAATATTTTTTAGTAAAAATTAAAGGAGAAAGGTAACTAAGCCTTTTCCCCTTTAAAAATTAAAGTCCTTGTTTCATACTGCTTATTAATGCAGCAATATCAACATTATTTCCTGTGTTAGTGTTACTACTTGAGGATGCTTGAGAGCCTGTAAGATTGTTAGATATAAGGGTTTGCAGAAGGGAAGACATATTGCTATTGCTTCCACCAATATCGCTAATTCCTTCATCGCCACCACTATCTGATACACTACTAATGCTACTTGTGCTACTGGCATTACTCATCATACTTTCAAGAGCCATAAGCTGAATCATTTGTACCATTTTGTCTGGCTGTAGTGGCAAGCCAGAGGAGGCAGCTGCACTAGTAACAGATGTACTAGGATCAACGGTTGCAGCAGCAGAAGTGCTTGGAGTAGTCATATTTTTCATCATCTCTTGGAGTAAAAGCTGAAAAGAAGAATTTGTATCTCCAGTTGATGAAGAACTTGAACTTGTACTGCTTACTTGATTTTGCATTTGATAAAGCTGTAATAGTTGAGATACTTGATCCACGCTCATAATTAATTCTCCTTCTACTTGTATTAAGGTAATTTTACTACTTTATTAAAGGATTGTCTACTATCTGCGCCACACCTAGTAAATAAACATAATATAATCAAAATAGTTCTGATAATGAAAGGATTTGTGTTTGACAAGCTTTTATATAAAGCTTTAATATATCTGTATATTTAATAATTTGGGGGTACCTCATATGGAGATGGCAATAGATAGAAAGAAGTTTAGGATACCATTATTTTGTTTAGTAACATTAATGTTTTGGTTTTCAATGTATACATATGTGCCTATTTTAGCTTATTATGTGGAGTATTTAGGGGCAACACATATGACAGCAGGAATTATAGTAGGTTCCTATGGCTTCACTCAAATGCTACTTAGAATACCAGTAGGCATTATGTCAGATAGGCTTCATAAAAGAAGACTTTTTATAACCTTTGGTTTGTTTTTTTCCTTGCTTAGTGGTCTTGGGTTAGTTGTTACTGGCAATTTGACTGTTATACTCATATTTCGTTCTTTAGCAGGCGCAGCGGCAGCAACCTGGGTTGATTTTACTATATTATTTTCTAGTTATTTTAAACATGAAGAAGCAACAAAATCTATAGGTATTATTAGCTTCTTTAGTTCTATAGGGCAAATGTTTGGAATGCTCTTTGGAGGCTTTGTAGCAAATAGCTACGGCTTTAAAGCTCCTTTCATATTTGGTGTTATCATTGGATCAGCAGGTCTTATTTTATCTTTATTTCTTGTTGATAAGTATGATGAAAATGCTCAAAAGATTACCTTTAAGGGAGTAGTGGAAGTAATAAAGGATCATACCCTGCTTGTGGTGTCCTTCCTTGCAATCCTTTCTCAATTAGTAACCTTTGCTACAGTATTTGGATTTACTCCATTATATGCTGCCACTTTAGGAGCTTCAAAGCTACAAATGTCAATACTTACTGTTTTTTCCACCTTAGCAACTGCCATTGCTTCTATATATGGAGGAGGAATTTTATCTAAAAAGTTCGGAGAGAAAAAAGTTGCCGTATTCGGATTTGTTATAACAGGAATCTTCACTGTAACTATTGCCTTTACTACAAGTCTTCCTATGCTTATATTTACCCAAACTATAGCAGGCTTTGGCAGGGGACTTGCCTTTACAGTGCTTATGGGACTCTCAATAAGGCATATGCCTACTGACAAAAGAGCCACAGCCATGGGGTTTTTCCAATCTATATATGGTTTAGGAATGTTTGCAGGTCCTTTTATTATGGGAGCTATCTCTGATAAAGTAAGCCAAAGACAAGGCTTTATATTTACAGGAATAGTAGCATGTATAACCTCCTTCCTTGCACTTATAATGTTAAAAAGACCCAAAGAAAATTTATTATAAATAAAGGTAATATGCATATTATGTAGAAATATATTATAGATATAATATTATTTATATATTTTTAGGAGTGATAATATGTATTGTTCGAAATGCGGAGCATTAAACCCTGAAGAGACTTCTGTCTGCTCAGCCTGTGGAGCATCTTTAAAAACGGTTCAAGATACCAAGGTGCAAAATGAAGTGCCTGTTGCACCAGTATATCAAGGTAATCAAGTATATCAAGGAAACCAGACATATAATAATCAAAGTAATCGACCTAGACCTACCGTACCTAATAATTTAGTTCTTTCTATAGTGGTATTAGTAATTAGTGTACTAACATGTTTCTGTTACTGTATTACCACGGCTAGTGTTATTTTAAGCATTATAGCTGTTGTTCTTGCTTGTCAAGTAAATTCAAAGGAGTTTGCTGGGGATATAATCGGTGCTGAAAAATCCGCGAAAACAGCTAAAATATTATCCTTTGTGTCCATTGGAGTAATGGTTTTTGTTATTATTATAGTTGTTATTGTAGTATCATTAGGAGTAACATCTGGATTTTTTAATAGTTTTAATTATTAAGGGTATAGTATGGAATTTAAGATATTAGGGAATAAAATTAGCTTAGCTATTAGCAGAAGACTTGTTTTTATTTTTACGATTATTTTAATAATAGCAATTCTGGCAGCAACATATCTTTATTATCATAGCCCTTTCCAGAAAAACATATATCCCTCGTGTATTTTTAGAGCTTTTACAGGTATGTACTGCCCAGGCTGTGGTGCAACCAGAGCAACTTATGCATTAATTCACGGTAATATTCTACTTGCTTTGAAATATAACTTGTTCTACATGCTGTGTATTCCTTTTATATTATATTTATTAATTTCCTTACTAGATATAAAAATAAATGGTAAGTCTATTTACAAAGTTAATTTCTATGAAAGAGAAGCTTATATAGTTATGGGGGTAATCCTTGGTTTTTGGATACTTAGAAATGTTCCATATTTCCCTTTTAATCTATTAGCTCCGTGATATGTTATAAAGAAAAGCGGGAGTAATGAAACCATAGGTTTCATTACTCCCGCTCTTAATTTATGCTAGGCACCTTCGTTTAAGAATTTATATTGTGACATATAAAGGTCATAATATAAGCCCTTTAAAGCCATAAGTTCTGGGTGAGATCCAGCTTCAACTATTTCACCATTATCGATTACCATTATTTTTTGGCAATCTCTTATCGTAGATAGCCTATGAGCTATTACAAAGGAAGTTCTATTTTGAAGAAGCTTTTTTATTCCTTCTTGAACCAATCTTTCAGTAAAGGTATCGATATTTGAGGTTGCTTCGTCAAGTATCAATATTCTAGGATCTGCAAGAAGAGCCCTGGCAAAGGAAATTAACTGCCTTTGTCCTACAGATAATCGAGAGCCTCTTTCATTCACCTGGGTATCATAGCCTTTTTCTAATTTTAAGATAAATCCATGGGCATTTACTGCCAGGGCTGCTCTTTCAACTTCGTCATCTGTAGCATTCAATTTTCCATAACGTATGTTTTCTCTTATGGTAGCTGAAAAAAGGAAGGTATCTTGAAGCATTATTCCCATTTGTGATCTTAAGGAGTCTAGTTCCACATCTTTAACATTTTTACCGTCAATTAAGATTTCCCCTTCTTGAGTATCATAAAATCTGCTTATCAAATTAACTATTGTAGTCTTCCCTGCACCGGTAGGACCTACTAACGCTATAGTTTCTCCTTTATTTACTGTGAAACTTACATTGTTTAATATTTTTGTACTAGGATCATCATCATAACTAAAGGTAATATTCTTGAACTCCACGCATCCTTCAATAAGTGGCATAACCTCACTATTTGAGTCATCCGCTATAATTGGAGGAATATCTAGAATCTCAAAGATTCTTTCTGCTGCACTAAAGTTTGTAATTAGAGTGTTATAGAAATTGCTTATATTCATAACTGGTCGCCAAAACATTGATAAATAAAGAGTAAAGGCAACCATTTTTCCGATCGATAGAGTACCATTGTTGATTAGTGTGTAACTAAACCAAAATACCACTATATTTCCAAGACCCCAACAGAATTCTACGGAAGGCCAGAAAAAGTCGGATAAGATAACTGCTTTCATAAAGGCATCCATCATTTCCTTAACCATATCTTTAAACTGTCTAGATTTCTCTTCTTCGGCCCCAAAGGCTTGAATGACTCTTATACCAGAAAGATCTTCATGAGTAAAGGCATTTAGGTTTGATCTTTTATTTCTATAAGTTTGCCATTTGCTGTGAGCAAATATTTCAATACCTGCCAGCGTTAGGATAACAAAGGGTAAGGTAGCCATGGAGGCTAGTGCAAGCTTGAAGTTTAAAAGGAACATAATAATCGCCACACTTATAAAGGTTAAAAACTCAGGTATTAGCGTGGTTACACTGCTTTCAAAAAGAGCCTGAAGAGAATTAACATCCCATATAACCCTTGCTAAAACCTTTCCAACAGGCCGATTATCAAAGAAATTAAAGGATAGCTTTTGTATATGAGTATAAAGCTCTTGCCGTATATTAAGTAGTATTCTATTGGTAACACTTGCCATAAGAAGTATCCTATGTCTTGAGGCAAACCAAGATATTAGATTTAAAACTATCATAGCAGCCGCCATAACAAAAAGTCCATTAACATCTTTCTTAACTATATATTTATCTATAATAATTTCAAGCAGTAGCGGGTTTACGAGTCCTATGGACATAACTAAAATAAGTAAAACCAGTACAACAAATACCTTAAGCTTAAAGGGATTTAAATAGGTCAAAAGCCTTAATATAAGTGTACCGTTTGAATGGGCTCTTGCTACTTCATCTTCATTAATCATATTTTTAGCCATTATACTACCTCCTTATCAAGTCCAACAAAATCTTTAAATTGATCGCAGTATACTTCATAGTATTTACCCTTTTGGGAAAGAAGTTCCTGATGAGTACCTCTTTCAATAATTTCTCCATTTTGAAGAAATAATATTTGATCTGCATTTTTTACAGCAGATATTCTGTGAGCTATTATAAAGGTTGTGGATTTTTTATGTTTTTGGTGAAGGTTTTTGAGTAGCGAATATTCTGTATCCATATCTAAAGCCGAGGTAGCATCATCTAAAACGAGTATATTTGCATCCTTAAGTAGGGCCCTAGCTATAGATATTCTCTGCTTTTGTCCACCTGAGAGACCTATACCCCTTTCACCAATAAGGGTTTCATATTTATCTGCTATGGTATCAATAAATTCGGAAGCGCAGGCACAATCAGAAGCTTCAAGGATCTTTTCCTTGGAGTAGGATTTATCTCCCATTAATATATTCTCTTCTATGGATTCAGAAAAAAGAAAAGTATCTTGGGAAACTACTGCCATGGATTTTCTTAAATCCTTTAGTTTAATATTTTTAACATCAACCCCATCCACAAGTAAGCTTCCTTCAGTTAGTTCATAAAATCTTCCAATAAGATTAATGATGGAGGATTTTCCAGAACCGGTAGTTCCCATTATTGCAACAGTAGAACCTGCCTTCGCATCTATACATATATTTTTCAAAACAAATTCATCATTATATTTAAAGGAAACGTTATTAAAGGTTACATGTCCCTTTATGCTTTCAAGACTTACGGAAGTTTCGGTGTCTTTAATCTCAGGCAAAGTGTCCATGATTTTAAATATCTTTTTAGCTGAAGCATCTCCTTGGGATATTACATTAATTAGCCAGCCTAGATTTCTCATAGGCCATACAAGCATCCAGGAATACCCATAAAAGGCTACTAGAGTTCCTAAAGAGAAATTGCCATGAATTACAAAGATTCCTCCTATACATACCACTAGAAGCACAGTTACATTAGATGTGAATTCTAGTGCTGGAAGATATTTTGCAAGCACTTTGTTTTGTGCAATCCTTAAATTGTAATTATCATTATTAAGATTTAGAAATTTCATTATTTCATGTTTTTCACGTGCAAAAGCTTTTACCAACCTAACTCCAGCAATATTTTCCTGAGCGGTAGTATTAATAACTGCTGCCTGATCGCTTATTTTGCCAAAAGCTGCCCCTATTTCCTTTTCAAAGGTTATAGCTAGATAACATATTAACGGCGAAGCCACAATACTTACTAAAGCAAGCTTCCAATTAATTGATATGAGTATTATAGTAGCAAGGACTAAATATATTGCATTTTCTATAAGAAATCCTATTCCGAAGGCTATTGCCATCCAAACATTATCCACATCCTCACCGATTCTTGACATTAGTTCTCCAGTATTCATACTATCAAAATATTTATAGGGCATGCTCTGTATATGGTTAAACAAATCGTTTTTAAGATCTGAAGAAACCCATACTCCAAGATAATCACCCATTAGCATTTTAATATAACCAAGAATGGCTCTTACTATGGTTATGCCACCAATGCCACCTAGAACTAAAATAAGTAGATTGCTTTCACCATTTTTAAGTACCCTGTCAATAAAAATCGCTTGCAACAAGGGATTCAACATATCTAATCCAATTCCCACAAACATCATAATAAATGGTATTATGATAAAAAGTTTATACCTCGTTACATATTTTAATATTCTTTTCATTCTTATTCCCCCCTTATAACGAAATAAAGGCCATGGTATATACCATGACCTTTAATAATAAAAAGCCATGGATAGATAATTCATGGCCCTAACTACAAAATAATAAAAGTGCTATTTGTACAGCAACCAGGCAGGATTATCCAATTTATATTTGACTTCAGTGCAAAAATCACCACTAAACATTTTTCCTACCTCCTTTTTAAATTAAACACTTCACTAAAAGTTTACTACCCTTAAACCTATAAGTCAATACATATTTTGCTAATATTGTTTATTGTTTATTGAATGTTCTTTTTCAATAATATATACTTAAAGGATATAGAAACTTTTATAAGGAGTTGTTAATATGTATTGTAAAAGGTGTGGTGGGGAAAATCCCGATGAAGGAAAGTTTTGCATTAAATGTGGAAATGCTTTAGATCAGGAAATAAATACAAATTTAGATCTAGATCAAAATCAGAATACAGGGAATCCCGTTAATAATAGGTCTTATGGCTATGAGAATATTTACGCTGGATTTTGGCTTAGGTTTGTAGCTTACATGATAGATGGGTTCATTCTTGCTATTCCGATTGGTATAATAGTAGTAATTTTTATCATAGGTTTACTTGCGAAAGTTGGTACATCCTATAGTACTGAATATTTGGGAAATGAATTTATATATAATAATATAGGTATATTTATAATTGCATATATATTGTTAATATTTATTCTGATATTAATTAAGTGGATCTATTTTGCTGTTATGGAAAGCTCCAAAAACCAAGGCACCTTAGGAAAGATGGCTTTAGGAATTAAGGTAACAGATTTGAATGGTGAGAGGTTAAGCTTTGGGAGGGCATCTGGAAGGTTTTTTTCTAAGTACATCTCAGCACTTACCTGTACTATCGGTTATATAATGGCAGGATTCACTGAAAAAAAACAAGCACTTCATGATATGATTTCAGGTGCTTTAGTTGTACGAAAATAAATAGAGTAAGAAGGGGTTATATGTATTGCACTGAATGTGGCAAAGAAATGTCAAAAGAAGATGAATATTGTCCTTATTGTGGAAGTAAGGTAGATCTTTTATATAAGGAAAAGAATTTTTCAGACGTTAAAACTATTCAAGATCTACAAGTAAATAGTTTAGTTAAGGAAAATAACCTTTCTAAGGACTATAAAGGTTGGAATTGGGGAGCTTTTCTTATTACACCAATATGGGGAGGTATAAATAATGTATATATAGCCTTTCTATGGTTTTTCCCTTTATTTACATTGCCTATGAGTATTATATTAGGAATTAAGGGCAACAAATGGGCTTGGCAAAATAGAATATGGGATAGCGAAGAAGAATTTGTATCCACACAAAGGGGTATAACTAAAGCTTCTTTTGTTTTCATAGGACTTATTTTACTAATAATCGGGATTATTGCTTTTATTATACTTGTATACCCTAACTTGGTAGCACCCTTAAGACGGTACGATCCAAATGCAAATAATCTTTAAATAATACGTTAATCTAGACTATCGGTCTAATATGAACAGGGACATACCTCAAGGTGTGTCTCTGGAATGAACAAACTTTTTTCGCTTTTTATATTTACTTTTCTTCTAGCAACTTTTCACCTATCTTAACTACGTCTCCAGCTCCTACGGTGAGAAGAAGGTCACCTTCTTTGAGCTCGGTTTTTAAGTAATTCACAATGTCATTAAAGTCATGAAAGTTTAAGCAACTAACTCCCTTTTCCCTAAGTTTATCCCCTAGCATGTCAGAACTTACTTCCTTTGTGTCTATTTCTCTAGCAGCATATATATCTGCTAATATAAGTTTATCTACTAAATCAAAGGAATCAGTAAATTCCTCAAACAGTGCTATGGTTCTAGAATAGGTATGGGGCTGGAATACACAAATTATTCTTTTATGTGGATAAAGCTTTGCAGTTTTCAAGGCTGCTTTAATTTCAGTTGGGTGATGGGCATAATCATCTATTATGGTTACTCCTTTATAGGAGCCTTTTAGCTCAAATCTTTTATGGGTTCCACTATAGGAGGTTAACCCATTTTTTATGCTTTCCTTATCAAGCTTTAGGCATAAGGAAGCACATATGCTAGCTAGAGCATTTAATATATTATGCTCTCCTGGAACCTTTAATTTTATATCAAAGAACTTAACTCCTTTATTATATACTGTAAAATGGGCACAACCCATTTCATCAAAGGAAATTTCTCTTGCGGTTATATCTCCTTTAGTAAAGCCATAGGATAAGGTGTTACATTTAGAAGCTTTAATTAGGGACAAAACTCTATCGTCTTCAGCGCAACCAATAAGATATCCATCCTCTGGTATAAGTTTCGAAAACTTAATAAAGGTTTGATTTATATCATCAATATCCTTGTAAAAATCTAAATGATCAGAATCTATATTTAGTATTATTCCTATGTAAGGATAAAACTTAAGAAAGGAAGCTTTATACTCACAGGCCTCCGCAATAAAATAAGAGCTTTTACCTACTCGGAAATTCCCGTCAATAGCATCTAATTCTCCACCTAACATTATAGTAGGATCTAATACACCTTGCAGTGCTATTAAGGATATCATGGAGGTAGTAGTAGTCTTCCCGTGGGTTCCTGATATAGCTATATTATATTTGAAATTTTTCATAAGTAGGCCTAAAAATTCTGCTCTATCCATTACTGTTAGACCAAGTTCCCTTGCTTTTATAAGCTCTTTATTATCTTCTGAAACAGCAGCAGTATAAACAACAAAACCCGCTTCGCGAACATTATCTTCATTATGGCCCAAATATATTTTTGCCCCATTTTCTTTTAATTTTTCAATTAGGGGTGAATTCCTCATATCTGACCCAGAAACCTTATAATTATATTTTAATAATATCATGGCTAAGCCACTCATACTTATTCCGCCTATACCAATGAAATGTACAAATTTACCATTAGCCTTTATAAAACTAAATGACACGATATCAACTCCTAAAATAAAATACTTAAACCTTCTTCATTATATACAACATGTCAATAAATAAAAACACCAAATTATCAATTTAAGGAATAAAAAATGAAAATTACCAATCTTTTTATAGATAGAAAAGTATTGCTAATTTGTCCATATAGGAATAAAATAGGAATAATATATGGCTTTAGAGCCATTATAGTTCGTATTTTGTAGGTGATAAGAATGGAGAAATTTAGCAGAAATTCTAGAATAACTTGTATAACAAAAATACTTATTGAAAATCCCAATAAGGTTATAAATCTTTACCATTTTACTGAAATGTTTAATTCAGCAAAGTCAACAATTAGTGAAGACTTATTGGTGGTGAGAGACACCTTAAGTAAATTTGGGATGGGAAGGATAGAGACTGTTCCAGGTGCAGCTGGAGGTATAAAGTTTATTAATGGTATATCTGAAGAAGAAAAACTGACATTTTTAGATAATTTAAGTACTAAGTTAATGGAAAATAATAGAATAATTCCAGGTAATTTTTTATATATGCTAGATATAATGTATAATCCGGAAATAATACACAAAGCTGGTCTTATTTTAGCTTCCAGTTTTGATAAGCTAAACCCAGATTATATATTAACTGTAGAAACAAAGGGTATACCCCTAGCTTATGAGGTGGCAAGATTATTAGGTATACAGTTAATTATTGTAAGGAGGGATAGCAAAGTAACAGAAGGTCCTACTGTAAGTATAAATTATGTTTCTGGATCAACAAAAAGAATACAAACCATGTCCTTGTCGAAAAGAGCATTAAAAAAGAATAGTGGTTGTATATTTATAGATGATTTTATGAAGGCTGGTGGTACAGCCTTAGGCATTATAGATCTTTTGAAGGAATTTGAAAGTGAAGTATTAGGTATAGGAGTTTTGGTAGATAGCTTTGAAGCACCTAAAAAGCTTGTACACAATTATGTATCTTTGATTCAATTCAATGGAGTTGGGGAAGATGGTAGAGGAATATTGAAGCCAACACCTGAATTAGATTAAATTTTTGTAGAATTACATATTTTTTCAAATTTTTAAATATTTTTTTCAAAAAAGCAGGAAAAAGACAAATTATAGAGAATAATATACTACAAAGCAACTTTGAGGAGGATTTTAGAATGGAAATTACAGATGTAAGAGTTAGAAAAATTGCTGCGGAGGGCAAGATGAAGGCTATTGTTTCTGTAACCTTTGACAATGAATTTGTTGTTCATGATATAAAGGTTATTGAGGGTCAAAACGGTCTTTTTATAGCTATGCCTAGTAGAAAAACTCCGGATGGAGAATTTAAAGATATAGCACATCCTATAAATACTCAGACCAGAGAAAAGATCCAAAAATACATACTAGATGAATACGAAAAAGTAAGAAGTGATGAGCCAGTTGCAATTCCTGTTGTACAAGCAGTTGTAGAAACTGTTGCAGAGGTTGATGTAGAAGAATAAAAAGGAGCTAATGCTCCTTTTTATTTTGCATAAAATTTGAAGTATTAACATAACTTGAAATATTATTAGGTTGAAATTTTTAATAGTATAAAATATAATAAAAGAGGATTTTTAGTTAAGAGGTGAATTTATGTATAGTTGTGCAATTATTCTAGCGGCGGGTGAAGGTAAGAGAATGAAATCTACTTTACCTAAAGTACTACATAAGATATGCGGTAAGGAATTAGTGAACCATGTGATTGATACGATGAGAACAGCTGGTATTTCAGAGGTAGGATTAGTCGTAGGTAAGGGTGCTAAATTAGTAAAGGAAGCAACAAGTTCTAGGCAAGTAGATTATTTTTATCAAGAAAATCAATTAGGAACAGGCGATGCAGTAAAGTCTGCAAGGCAGTTTTTAGAGGGTAAAAATGGAGTTGTCGCTATATTTACCGGGGATGCCCCCTTAATTAGGAAAGAAACAATGCTTAGCATACTTGACAAGCATATTAATGAAAAAAATAGTGGAACTATTTTGACTTCCGTTATGAAAGACCCAGGAAAGTATGGAAGAATTATAAGAGATGTTCAGGGGAATGTAGAAAAAATTGTTGAATTTAAGGATTGCAAAGGTACTGAAGCGGAGGTAAAGGAAATTAATTCGGGAATGTATTGCTTTGATATCCCTGCTCTTTTAGATTCTTTAGATAAGATTACAAATGATAACGCTCAAAAGGAATATTATCTTACAGACTGTATAGGTATATTAAAAAAGAAAGGCTTAAAGATTGGAGCAATGAGCACTGAATATGAAGAGACGCTCGGCGTAAATTCTAGGCTTGATTTAGCAGAGGCAGAGGAAGTACTAAGAAAAAGAATTAATATAAGCCATATGGAAAATGGGGTTACAATAATTGACCCCAAAGCTACTTATATAGATAGTCAGGTTGAAATTGCAGCGGATACAATTATATATCCTGGAAATTTTCTTCAAGGCAGGACTATAATAGGGGAGGGCTCGGTACTTTACCCAAATTCAAGAATAGAGAACAGTACTATAGGTAAAAAGGTTGTTATTCAGAGCTCAGTTATTATTGATAGTAAAATTGGAGATGGAACAACTGTTGGTCCCTATGCTTATATAAGGCCAGAATCACTTATAGGAGAAAATGTAAAAATAGGAGATTTTGTTGAAATAAAAAAATCTACAATTGGGAACAATACGAAGGTTGCTCATCTCACGTATATAGGGGACGCAGAGGTAGGCACCGGATGTAACTTTGGATGTGGCACTGTGATAGTTAACTATGATGGTGTAAAAAAGCATAAGACAATAATAGGAGATAATAGCTTTATAGGATGTAATACTAATTTAGTAGCTCCCGTTGAAGTTGAAGCTAATACCTATATAGCGGCTGGTTCAACTATTACTAAAAAGGTTTTGAAGGGTTCACTTTCTATAGCAAGAGCCAGACAGATCAATATTGAAGGCTGGGTTGAAAAAAAAGGTTTACTAAAGAAATAAATAAATGTGTGGAGGTTATTTAATGATAACTCATGGTAAGAATATAAAAATATTTGCAGGTAACGCTCATCCCCAATTGGCAAAGGAAATCGCTGAAATACTTGGTGTTCCACTTGGAAATTCAAAAGTTGGTACTTTTAGCGATGGAGAAATATCTCTTGATATTAATGAAACAGTAAGAGGAACAGATGCATTTATTATTCAATCTACAAATGCACCAGTGAATGACAATTTAATGGAACTTTTAATAATGATTGATGCCTTTAAGCGAGCATCAGCAGGGAGAATTACTGCGGTAATGCCATATTACGGTTATGCAAGGCAGGATCGTAAAGCTAAATCAAGAGATCCAATTACTGCCAAACTGGTGGCTGATTTAATAACAGCAGCTGGAGCTGACAGAATTCTTACCATGGACTTACATGCTCCTCAGATACAAGGTTATTTTAATATACCTTTAGATCATTTATTGGGAGCTACTATATTATCCAAATATTTTATACAAAAGGGCTTTCAGGATAGGGAGGATGTTGTAGTAATATCTCCAGATTTAGGAAGTGTTACTAGAGCAAGAAAATTTGCAGACAAATTGCATGCTTCTATTGCAATAATTGACAAGAGGAGACCAAAAGCTAATATTTCTGAAGTAATGAATGTAATTGGTGAAGTAAAGGGGAAAACCTGTATACTGGTAGATGATCTAATAGATACTGCAGGAACTATATGTAATGGTACTAATGCACTTATAAAGCTTGGTGCTATTGATGTTTATGCTTGTTGTACTCATTCGGTTTTATCAGGACCAGCTATAGAAAGAATTGAAGGATCTCCAATTAAAGAACTGGTAATGCTTAATACTATTGCGCTTCCAAAGAAAAAGCAAATAAACAAGATTAAAGTTATTTCTGTTGCTCCTATGTTTGCTGAAGCCATAAGAAGAATATATGCAGATACATCAATAAGTAAGCTTTTCGAAGACTAATTTTAATATTGTGCAAATTTCTACCATGTGCTATTGTATTAGGTATAAATACGATAGCACGATTTTTTTTGGAGGTTAAAAATGGAGGGTTCTATTGCAAAGGTATTGATTGTAGATGACGATGTAAACATTTGCGAAGTTATTAAGATGTATCTTGAAAGTTCGGGTTATGCAACTAGAATATGTAATGATGGTAATACTGCACTAAGTATGTTTCTAGACTATAAACCAGATATAGTTTTACTTGATATTATGCTACCTCATATTGATGGTATTGATGTATTAAAAGAAATAAGAAGAGATCATAAAACACCAATTATTATGATTTCCGCAAAGGGAGAAACCTTTGATAGGGTTTTAGGACTTGAATTAGGTGCAGATGATTATATTGTTAAACCCTTTGAGCCTAAGGAGCTTGTAGCTAGAGTAAAGGCAGTGTTACGACGAATAAATCAGGATAATGATGATCAAGAAGCTTTAAGTTTTGAAGAATTGATTATTGATGCCAAGTCTTATAATGTTATATATATGGGAGAGGAAATAAAGATGCCTCCTAAGGAATTTGAATTACTTTACTATTTAGCAAGTAATAAAAACAGAGTATTTACAAGAGAGCAACTTTTATGCGAGGTTTGGGGATATGATTACCCAGGAGACTCTAGAACTGTTGATGTACATGTAAAAAGACTAAGAGAAAAACTTCAAGGTGAAACAAATTGGCTTATTGAGACAGTATGGGGTGTAGGATATAAGTTTGAGGTGAAGTAATATGGGCGTAGGATTCTTCTTAAAGGAAATATTCTTAAGAATGACAAAAAAAGGAGTATATATAAAGATTGTAGTGTCGTTTGCCGCGGTTATTATTATAAGTTTTATTATGACAGCAGTCTTTTTATCCTATTGGTTTCAATCCTACTTTATTGTAGCGAAGGACAAGCAATTAAATCAAATGTCAGATAAGATAAAGATAGATGTGATTAACTATTATTCAGAACTAAATGACTCTATAACTAATCTTGATGAGCTCCAAAGCATGATAGATTTTGTAGGTAAAGCAACAGAATCTTATATATGGATAGTGGATACAAATGGTTTTAGGTATGCTAGATCTAATGATAATAAAAATAATGACAGTATTCAAGGTCAATTAACTGATAAGCAGCTTGAGTCTCTTCGAAGTAATAAATTTGTGCAAGAGGAAGGTGCGTTTCCTGGTGAATACTTATCCACTACACATTCATATATGATACCAATATTTAGTAATAGTGATACAGTGTTTTATGGTGCTATAATAATGAATACAGACAGTAAGGACATTAAGGCACCTTTGACGGTTGTATATAAAATAATATGGATGTGTGCAATTGCTGCAATTCTAGTATGTGGCGTTTTAGTATATTTCTTAACGCAGTTTATCATAATAAAACCTATAAGAGAAATAAATTATATAGCAGGTAAATTATCTCAAGGGGAAGTTGATAAAAGAGTTAGCATTAATTCTAGAGATGAAATTGGAGAACTGGCAAATTCCTTTAATATTATGGCAGATTCCTTAGAAGCAGTAGATATGCACAGAAAGGATTTTATATCTAATGTATCTCATGAATTAAGATCTCCAATAACCTCTATAAAGGGTTTTATAGGAGGAATTCTAGATGGAGTTATTCCAAAAGATAGGGAAGAATACTATTTAAAAGTAACCTATGAGGAAATACAAAGACTCACTAGATTAGTTAATGACCTATTGGATTTATCTACTATTGAATCAGGAAAGTTCACTCTTAAGATTAAACAAATAGAGATAAATGAGCTTATAAGGCTAAGTATAATAAAGTTCGAAAATAAGATAAAAGAGAAGAAAGTAAATGTGGAGGTTATGCTTACAGAGGATGATATATACACTTTAGGTGATAAAGATAGGATAGTTCAGGTTATAACTAATCTTATTGACAATTCCGTAAAGTATGTCAGTATAGGTGGTAATATAAAAATTAATACTAAACCTAAGGGAGATAAAATTTTAGTTTCTATATTCAATGATGGGCCTCACATACCAGAAAAGGATATATTACATATTTGGGATAGATTCTATAGGGCGGACAAAGCAAGGTCATCTAAGTCAAGCACAGGGCTTGGACTTCCCATAGTTAGAAATATATTAACACAACATGGAGAAGACATTTGGGTTGAAAATATTCCTGAAAAAGGCGTTAACTTTACCTTTACATTAAAGAGAATTTAGTTAGATCTACTGTTATATCTGGAGGTGGATTTCTAGTGCGTCAGGATACCTATGAAACTGATCACAGAAGTAAATGGAAGAAACTATTTAGTATTAAAAAGGTTGATAAAAATATCAAGGAAGATAGTAAAAGGATCATTTTATCAAAGAGTAGAGTGGATGAAGAAACTAATGAATCTAATGAGGATTTAGAATATGTAAGCTATGTAAGGAAGAAGAATAAGAGCAAATTAAAAGGCTTAGGTAAGTGGTCTGTTTTTATTTTAATAGCAATAGCGTCAGGGGCTATAACTAGTTTTATAATAACAAAGGAGAGTCTGAAGGATATTTATATAAGTAATCCTTCTAATACAACAATCGGAGCAGATAATCCAGTATCAAAAAACGTAATAGCTGCTGTTGCAGAAAAAGTTACGCCTTCAGTAGTGGGAATAAGTAGCAGTGATGATAATTTTGATTACAACTATAGAGGTTATGGCTCTGGAATAATATACAACTCAGAGGGATATATTTTAACAAATTATGATTCCATTGAGAATTATGACAAGACAAAAATTGTTGTGAAAGTATCAGGTAGCAAGGTGTTTAAAGCAACACTCGTAGGTATTGATATCCCTACCGATATAGCAGTATTGAAAATTGAGGCAAATCATCTTCAGGTATTCACTCAGGGGAATTCATCGGTTTTAAGGGCCGGAGATACGGTGGTTGCAATTGGAAACCCTAATGGAGATTTGCTGGGAGCCCCAGTATCTGATGGAGTTGTTAGTGTTCCTAGTAGGAAAACGATTTTAGAGGATTCTCTTTCAAGGGCGAATTTTGTCTATAACAAACTAATAACTACAGATGCCAGACTTAATAATTTGAATAATGGTGGTCCACTTTGTAATGCAATAGGGGAGGTAATAGGGATAAATTCCCCCAAGATAAGAGAAAAGTATGCTTTAGATATGGATTATGCCATATCTATAAATGAAGCAGTTGAGAGTGCTAACCAACTTATAAGTAAAGGGAAAATTCAAAGACCACAGCTTGGTATAGCAGGACAGACCTACAAAGATAATGGATTTTATGTTACATCGGTTAATTCTAATAGTGAAGCCTTTAAAGTTGGAATAAAACCTAAGGATATAATTATTAAAATAGATAGTATAGATGTAGGCAAAATTTCAGATATAGACGGTATTATTAATACCTTCAAAATTGGAGATAAAGTCGTTATAAAACTGTTAAGGGATACAAAAGAAATAGATGTAACTGTAACGCTGGGAGTAAATAAATAAAAACAAGGTGCTTATCATTAATGATAAGCACCTTGTTTTTATTTGAGTTAATTTGTACCATCTACATGTTTGGTATACTTTAATAAAAGCTTCTCTATGTAAATTTTTTTATAAAACTTTTTCCAGAGGATCGCTATTCTTTTCTTAGAATAAAAAAGGTTTCCTTCATGAGATTTTTCTGACCAAAAATTGTAGGATTCCTTGTTAAGTGATATCTCTCTTATTTTACTTTCAAAATCGGAAGTATCAATTCCTTTTAGATAATAATCGAAAAGTATATCTGGATATATATCTAAATCCCTTAAAAGTATAGGTAAATTCAAATTCATGGCTTCTAGAATGGCCATTGGAAAAAGTTCATTGAAGGAAGGCAAAAACATCATATCAGCAATGTTATATATGTCGTTCATTTCTTCTCTTTCAACAATACCTAAAAATTTAACGTTTTTAGGAGGGCATTCTACTATTTTTTTAAGCTCACTGTAGCCTTCTGTGAAATTACCAAAGGAAAAACCACCTGCCCATACAAACTGGATATCGGGCATGCTATTGGCAACCTTTATAAAATCCAAAATCCCTTTCCTTGTTTGTATTTGACCAACACCTAAGACTACAAATTTGTTCCTATCAATTCCTAATTCATCCCTTAAATTGTCTATAGTATCTTTATCGGTTTTGTAAAAATTATCATTTGCAACAAAATTTGGTATGTATGTAATTTTATCACTTTCAATGCCATACCCTTCAAGCACTTTTTTAAAATAAGGATTAACAACCACTAAGTGATCTACACCCTTATAAAACCAGATAATATATTTATAAAAAACTTTTTTTGCTATCCAAGGTAACTTAAGACTTTCTTCAACGGTCTCAGGGACAAAATGCACATAAGCAACATTAGTGCCCTTCAATTGGGTAAATGGAATGCTTAGAAAAAATTTGAAATCTATAGTATGGTAGTGGGTTATATCACACAGTTTCATGGTATTTGTGGTAACTTCAAAATCATCGTTTAAAGAATTTTTCACTAGTGAAAGCAATTCACAGTAAGCTGACAACACTCCCTGCCCCTTCACATTATGTGCAGAGGAGAGCATATTTATTGAAAGCATAATTTTTTCCCCTTTACTTATTTGATAGGTTTCAAAAATTTATAAATTTATTCTAACCTAATATTAGAAATAAATTCATAAATTCATTATAGCCTATGATTTAACATTTTACAATAAAGGCTATGGAATAGTTTAGTGAATAGTTTAGTGAATGAATTTGGATATATATAATTATATGCAATGGGTTTTAGTAATATTAACTTCGGAAACATAGCTGATAGGTAATACTTTATTTTTTATGATATACTTTATATTAATATTTATAAAAGGGGTTAACTAATGATTAAAAATTTAAAACTTAAATATTTATATGGAGATTTGTCATTATTTCTGGTTGCTATAATGTGGGGTGGAGGCTTTGTGGCAGTAAAGGATGCATTAAATAGTAATATAAGCCCTTACTATATGATGACCATAAGATTTTCTTTATCAGCAATAATGCTGGGGATCATATTCAGAAAAAAATTATTAAATATTAAAAGGGAAGATCTGTTAAGAGGAACAATTTTAGGCATATTATTATTTACCTCCTTTGCATTTCAAACGGTAGGTCTTAAATATACAACACCAGGAAAACAAGCATTTCTTACAGCTACCTACGTAGTTTTAGTTCCTTTTTTAACCTTTGTAATATATAAAAAGTACCCTGGCTGGTATTCTTTTTCTTCAGGAATAATAGCATTAATAGGTATAGGTCTACTTACGCTTCAAGGCCCGCTTAGATTAGGGTACGGGGATTCTTTAACCTTGATTTGTGCTATTTTCTTTGCATTACATATCATGTTCGTCGGAAAATATTCTCAAAAAAGTGACACTATTGCATTATCTATATTGCAGCTAGGAATTGCTGCAATAATATCAGCAATATTTGCAGTTATATTAGAAAGACCTCCAGTGGGTCTTCAAATTGGAGCTTATTCCTCTCTTTTATATTTAGTGATATTTAGCACCATGTTAGCTTTTTTGATACAAAATGTTGCTCAGAAATATACATTACCTTCCCATGCTGCGATTATTTTAAGCTTAGAATCTGCTTTTGGTTCTATTTTTGCTGTTATATTTTTAAAGGAGCTATTTTCAAGTACTATGGTTATAGGGTGTATTCTTATTTTTATTTCAATATTGATTTCAGAGATAATGCCAAACTTAAAAAGAAAACTTTGATTTTAGATTAATCTATAGGAGGGTTACTATGAGTCATGGGAAAGTAATATTATCAGCTTCGATATTAATTATAATTGGATTGATATTTATAGGGTGCTCGAAAGAAAAGTCTATTAGTGTAAAACAGAATATTAAGATTACCCCTGAGGAGAAAGACAATAGTGAAGATTTCCTTACTCCTTCCCCTCTAAAGATTAAAGTAATAGATTCTTTTGTAAATATTGAGGACGAAAATCCAAATATCATTGTAGATTTAAAATATGCTACAACTGATAATTTTGTAAAGAAGGTAGTGTATCCCTTTAACATCTGTTTACTTAGAGAAGAATCAGCGGTTAAGCTTTCAAAGGCAGAGCTGGAGTTTGAAAAAATCGGCTATAAAATTAAAATATGGGATGGGTATAGACCGGTTTATGTACAAAAAATATTCTGGAGTATTGTAGGAGATAGTAGATTTGTTGCCAACCCCAGTACTGGAGGATCAATACATAATAAGGGGTGTGCTGTAGATATGACCTTAGTAAATGAGAAGGGTGAAACAATAGAAATGCCTTCAAATTTTGATGACTTTACAGAGAAAGCATATGGTAGTGGTGCAATGACAGCTGTAGCAAGGAGCAATTTAAACATATTGACAACCATAATGGTTAAAAGTGGCTTTAAAACTATAGAAACAGAATGGTGGCATTTTGAAGACGTGGATTCTTCTAAATTTCAAATTATAGACATAGATCCAAACCTTTTTAAATAATAGTAAAGAGAAAAAGATTTAGCTATTGACAACTGATAACAATTATTATAAGATATTAAATGTTGAATGTAATTTTATTATTTTGGAGGTAAAGTATGAAAAAATTTGTTTGTTCCGTATGTGGTTACATTTTTGAAGGAGAGACTGCACCAGAAAAATGCCCTCAATGTGGTGCCTTGAAAGAAAAATTCAACGAGAAGGTTGAAGGAGATTTTACTTGGGCTGATGAGCATAAAATTGGAGTTGCAAAAGATGTAGATCCTGAGGTTTTAGCTGGCTTGAGAGCTAATTTTACTGGTGAATGTACTGAAGTAGGAATGTATCTTGCTATGAGTAGACAGGCTGATAGGGAAGGTTATCCCGAAATAGCTGAGGCTTATAAGAGAATAGCTTTTGAAGAAGCAGAACATGCTTCAAAGTTTGCAGAACTATTAGGTGATGTAGTATTTAGTGATACAAAGAAGAATCTAGAGCTTAGAGTAGAAGCTGAACATGGAGCATGCCAAGGCAAAAAGGATTTAGCTACCTTAGCAAAGAAATTAAATTACGATGCCATTCATGACACAGTTCATGAAATGTGTAAAGATGAAGCAAGACATGGTTCAGCATTTAAAGGTTTATTAAATAGATATTTTAAATAGAAGTTTATTCAGTGACACACCGTCAGGTGTGTCACTGTTCAGTTTAGAACGACAACAAAATAACCACCGCATCAGCTTACCCCCCGACATCAATTCTACTAGTCTTCCTTATCTACCGATACAAAGAATAATCTAATTCAGGGACACACCTCGTATAATATAGATGTACCCATTAATAGAGAATAGATGCTCTCCACTAACA